>Ga0247808_10000226_pt1 | contig 31813 bp, 25 predicted proteins | sample UWRJL089202R1_FD_179914 | JGI IMG/M metagenome (GOLD analysis project Ga0247808, IMG submission 179914) | Plant litter microbial communities from Arlington Agricultural Research Station in Wisconsin, United States - UWRJ-L089-202R-1 | ecosystem: Environmental > Terrestrial > Plant litter >... | reverse complement strand
TCGTAGTACTCGTCGGGCGCGATGGCCAGAACGGTCACGACAACCTGGATCTCGTTGCGGAGTCCGTCGACGAACGACGGGCGCAGCGGCCGGTCGATCAGACGGCAGGTGAGGATCGCCTCGGTCGACGGGCGACCTTCGCGGCGGAAGAAGCTGCCCGGGATGCGGCCGGCGGCGTACATGCGCTCTTCGACATCGATGGTCAGCGGGAAGAAGTCGAAGTTGTCCTTCGGCTGCTTGCTGGCGCTCGTGGCGGAGAGAAGCATGGTCTCTTCGTCAATGTAGGCGGCGGCTGAGCCCTGCGCCTGCTGGGCGAGACGCCCGGTTTCGAAACGGATGGTGCGCTTGCCGTACTTGCCGTTGTCGATAACGGTCTCGGCGAACGTGATTTCTGGACCCTCCATATGGGGGTTCTCTCCTTTGTTTAGACTCGTTTGCCCGTGTGGCGCGCGAGTGGGACATCGGAGCAGGATCAGGCAGAACATGGCTGCCGAACATGTGTTGGGCGCCGACGTTGCTGGCCACCAGTAGAAATTCACCAACGTCGCGTGCCTGGCACTCGTGTTTTGTGAACACTGTCGCGTTGGGAAACCACCACCGAGGACCAGCGTCCTGCCGGTCTGCTCCGGGTAAAGCGGGTAGATCCGAAGAACTACCTGACCAAGCCTAGCAGAACAGGGGTTAATCGATAGGGATCCGGGCGTCGAAGACCGGCCCGTCGGCGCACACCAACGGACCTTCCACACTCGGGTCGGTGCGAACCGGGGCGGCGCAGCCGTGGCAGTAGCCCAGGCCGCACGCCATGTGCGCCTCGAGCGAGGCCTGCACGGGCACGCCCCAGTGCGCGCCGAGCTCTGCGGCGAGCCGGGCGAGCACGCCGGCCCCGCAGACCATGACAACGTCGGGTGGGGTGGCCTCGGGCGTGGAGCCGTCGAACTCGGCGCGCAGCCGGGCACCGAGGGTGTCCAGCCCGCTCGAGCCGTCGTCATCCGTGGCCTCGATCACCCGTACGCCGAGTTCGGCGCAGTCGGTTCGGCCGAGCAACTGCTCGGGGCGTTGGCCGCTGAGCACCATGGTGGTGCGGATGCCCGCTGCCGCGGCGTCCTCCGCGGCGCCCATCACGCCGCAGATGCCGACGCCGCGGCCGATCAGCAGGGCGGTGCGGGTGCCACGCGGGAACTCGAACCCGCGGCCGAGCGGACCGGTGACCTGCAGGCTCCCGCCGACCGGAACGGCAGCCAGGGCGCGGGTGCCGCGGCCGACGACGCCGTAGATGAGCTCGACAGTGCCGGCGATTGCCACGGTCGCAAGCTGGTCCGCGGTGGCGGGGCATGCCGGAGCGGCCGGGCGGCGGCGGTGGATCGCCATCGGCCGGGGCAGCAGGACGGTGTCGCCGCCGTTGGGCGGCACCGTGATCATGAGGAACTGGCCGGCCTGGGCCGCGGCGGCGATGGCGTCGCTGGCCAGGACCAGGCGGCGGTAGCGCTCCCCCGCCGGCTCGTGCACGAGCACCTCGGCGTCGTCCCAGACCGGTTGCGGGCGCGGCACCAACGAGCGCGGGCGCACCGAGATGAGCCCGTCGAGCGCCGCCGCATCCGCCTCGGCAAACGCGCGCTGGCGTGCGGCGGCCGCGCGCCGGGCGGCGTCAACCTCTCTCCGCTGGTCGAGCCCCTCACGCCCGTCGAGCTTGTCCACCAACGACGGGTTGCGTTCCGAGAACGGGTTCGGGTTCACAGTGCGGTCTCCAGTTCGAGTAGCTCGCGGATGCTGCCGACCCCGGCGTCGAGGCACCGGTGCCCCAACCCCCGGGCGATCTCCACGGCAGCGAACGGCCGACCGAAGCTCGCGGTGCCCACCTGCACCGCACTGGCTCCGACCGAGAAGTAGTCCAACGCATCGTCGACAGTGCCGACTCCGCCGCAGGCGATCACCGGGATCTGCACGGCGCGGGAGGCGAGCCAGACCAGCCGCAGCACGATCGGTTTGATCGACGGCCCGGACAGGCCGCCGATGACGTTGCCGAGAATCGGCCGGCGGGTGGCGGCATCCAGCGGCATCGCGGGGATCGAATTGGCCACGCAGACGGCGTCGGCGCCGGCTTCCTCGGCGGCCCGTGCGCAGTCCGCGATGGAGGCGACCAGCACCGGCAGCTTCACGATGATGGGTTTGTCGGTGACCCGCCGCACGGCGCCGACCACGGCGCGGATGGCCGCCGGGTCGGAGCCGATGTCGGTGCCGTCCCGGTCGAGGTTGGGGCAGGACACATTGAGTTCGAACGCGCTGCCGTGCTCGCAGAGCGCCTCGACGACGGGGGCGTACTCGCCCGGCCGGTGCCCGCCGACGCTGATGATCGTGGGCACACCCAGGGCGGCGTAGCGCGGGTGCAGCTCGGCGAGATAGCCGGCCGGGCCCCGGCTCGGGATGCCCACGCTGTTCACCATGCCCGCGGGGATCTCGGTGAGCCGGTGCACCGGGTTGCCGCCGCGGGCGGAGCCGAAGACTGTTTTGGTGACGGTGGCGCCGAGTTCGCCTACCGGGATGAGCGCACCGAGCTCGGGGCCGAAGCAGCCGGATGCGGGCATCACCGGGGTGCGCAGGGTGAGGGTGCCGATGCGCATCGAGAGGTCAACCGCCAGGTCGAGCGGTTCGGGGCCGGCGGCGAAGAACGCGGCGCGGGCATCCGGAAATACGGGTCCCTCGCGAAGGGCGACCATGAAAGACCTGTCTGTCTACGCGGTTGTCACGGCTTCCGTCTCTGCGGAAGCACTCTCTCCAGCGCACTGCGTTTCAGTCTGCCGCCCGGCGCGCGGGCCGGGCAGAGCCGAAGGTCCCGGCGCACACGCGGGCTTCGGCGCGGTACGCGACAGTCCCGTTGGTCGAGCTTGTCGAGCGAGAGTCGCTCTCCAGCGCGACCCACGATGGGCGCGACACACACGCACGTCACGAGGTCTCGACCAGCGGACGCGGCACCGGGTGGACACGCGAAAGCGGCCGTGTGGTCACCTCAGCGAACTGAGCTGACCACACGACCGCTTCCGTGGAACAGAACTAGCGCGGCGGGAACATGCCGGCGGGGTTGAAGCCGGCGGGGAGCTCGAACGGGTCGCGCACCCGGGTGGACCGGTCGGAGCGGGCGACCAGGGCCGCCAGCTCCCCCGCGGCGCGCTCGATGCGTGCCGGCAGGGTGGCCACGCGGCTGTCGATCCGGCCGCCGCTGTCGCCGGTACCCCAGTCCTCCGACGCGGCGAACACCGACGTGGGCACCACCACGGCGTGCAGGTAGGTGAACATCGGTCGCAGCGCGTAGTCCAGCGCGAGCGAGTGCCGGGCCGTGCCCGCGGTCGCGCCGATCAGCACCGGCTGGTCGGTGAGGCTGCGGTTGTCGATCACGTCGAAGAACGTCTTGAACAGGCCGCTGTAGCTGGTGGTGAAGATCGGGGTGACGGCGATCAGGCCGTCGGCCGAGGTGACGGCTTCGATCATCTCTTCCAGCCGTGGGTTGGCGAACCCGGTGAGCATGTTGTTCATGATGTCCTGCGCATAGTCGCGCAGTTCGTAGGTCACGACCGTCGTGGCGACCCCCTCGTCGGCCAAGCGCGCCACGGTGGCTGTGGCGAGCTTGTCGGCGAGCAGCCGGGTGGAGGAGGGCTGGCTGAGCCCGGCGGAGACGACCGCCAGAGTGCGCTCGGTCATCTCTACGCTCCGGTCTTGCCTGCGCCGGCCAGGCCGAACGCGGCTCCCGACGCCCTGCGGTGCGGCGCGATCGCTGCGGCCGTGTCCAGGTCGTCACGGTGAGCGGATGCGACCACGGTCGGAGCCTGCGCGGCTTCGGCCGCGATCACCAGGGACTCGTGGGTGGGCCCGTCCGGCACGTCGGCCGGGCGGTTCTTCGCGAATTCCTTGCGGAGCACGGGCACGACCTCCTCGCCGAGGATATCGAGCTGCTCGAGCACTGTCTTCAGCGGCAGACCGGCGTGGTCCATCAGCCAGAGCTGGCGCTGGTAGTCGCCCACGTAGTCACGGAAACCGAGGGTGCGGTCGATGACCTCCTGCGGGCTGCCGACGGTGAGTGGCGTCTGGGAGGTGAAGTCCTCCATGCTCGGTCCGTTGCCGTAGACCGGCGCGTTGTCGAAGTACGGCCGGAACTCACTCTTGGCGTCCTGCGAGTTCTTGCGCATGAACACCTGGCCGCCGAGGCCGACGATCGCCTGCGCGGCGGTGCCGTGGCCATAGTGCTCGAAGCGGTTGCGGTAGTACTTGACCATCTTGGCGGTGTGCGACGCGGGCCAGAAGATGTGGTTGGAGAAGAAGCCGTCGCCGTAGTACGCGGCCTGCTCCGCGATCTCGGGGCTGCGGATGCTGCCGTGCCAGACGAACGGCGGTACGCCGTCGAGCGGGCGCGGAGTGGACTGGAAGCCCTGCAGCGGGGTGCGGAACTGGCCTTCCCAGTCGACGAAGTCCTCGCTCCACAGCCGGCGCAGCAGCGCGTAGTTCTCCAGGGCGAGCGGGATGCCCTGGCGGATGTCCTGGCCGAACCAGGGGTAGACCGGGCCGGTGTTGCCACGGCCCAGCGTGAGGTCCACCCGGCCGTCGGCGATGTGCTGCAGCATCGCGAAGTCCTCGGCGATCTTCACCGGGTCGCTCGTGGTGATCAGCGTGGTGGCGGTGGAGAGGATGATCCGCTCCGTCTTGGCCGCGATGTAGCCGAGCATGGTGGTCGGCGACGACGGCACGAAGGGCGGGTTGTGGTGCTCGCCCGCGGCGAAGACGTCGAGGCCGACCTCTTCCGCCTTCTGAGCGATGGTGAGCATGGCCTTGATGCGCTCGTGCTCGGTGGGGGTCTGCCCCGTGGTGGGATCGGTGGTGAGATCGCCGACAGTGAAGATTCCGAACTGCATTTTCAGCCTCCAAGACTCAATGCGTTTGCATGTACCGGTGTCAACGGCAGAAAAGCCGATCCTATTCCCGACCCATTATGGGTGTGGCAACCCGGGTTTCGCTGGATGGTTCCGGAACGGTCAGCCCGGCCAGAGTGTGCTGGATCGCGACGGCGGCCGCTCCCCGGGCCCAGGAGGAGACGCCGGTGTCGTCGATGCTGATCTGCAGGGGGGTCGCTTCCGGGTCCCGGCCGCTGCGGGCCGCACCGATGACCTCGTCGGAGACGACCGCCCAGAGCCCGACTCCCTCACCGGCCAGCACCACGGTGTCGAGCATGGCGAGGTTGGCGATGAGCGCGACCAGACGCCCCAGTGCCCGCCCAGACGCCCGCAGCACCTCGAGGGCGGCAGGGTCGCCGGCCGTGCCGAGCGCGAGCACCTCGTCGTAGGTGACCTCCCGGCCGAGCAGCCGGCCGACCGCCGACCGGATCGAGGGCTCGGTGAGCATGGCGTCGGAGCATCCGCGGTGCCCGGAGTCGCAGAGCGGTCCGTTCTCGTCGAGCGGAACGTGGCCGCCGAGGCCCAGCCCGCTGTCGCTCGTGGTGATGACCTGATCGTTCACGACCAGGCCGTAGCCCACTCCGGCGCCGATGGTGAGCACGGCGAACGTCGATGTGCCGCGGCCGGCACCGAACCACTGCTCGGCTGCGGCCAGCCCCGCCACATCGTTCTCCACGAAGACCGGCACACCGAGAGCCTTTTCCAGCGCCGTCGCCAGGTGCACGTCGCGCCAGCCGAGGAACGGCGCGCGGGTGACGACCCGGGAACGGGCGACCTTGCCGCCGACCGAAACGCCGACGGCGGCCAGGGATCCGGATTCCGCCCCGTCATCGGCAAGTTCGCGAATGAGGTCTGCGAGGTGTGCCACGACGGTGTCCTCATCGCGGCCGCTCAGCGAGCGCTGGCCGGCGGCGAGCTCCTTGGCACGCAAGTCGGTCAGGACGCCGAAGGCGTCGTCGGCGGTGAGCTTCACGCCGACGAACCGTCGGCCGTCCACCCGCACATCGAGCGGTCGGGTCGGACGGCCGACCCCTCCGCTCTGATCATCGCTGAGTTCGATGAACAAGCCGCGGTCGAAGAATGGCTTGCTCAACCGGGTGAGGCTCGCCGGGGACAGGCCGAGACGACGGCCCAGCTCGCCGCGGGAGATCGGGCCATGCATGAGCACGGCACGCGCCAGGCTGACCGCTGACTCACCGAGCGGTGGCAGGGCCTCGTAGCTCCCGTGCATGGCGTGCGCCTTCCTGTCCCCCATAAACGGGTTCGCACTCATCTTGACATAGACGCCGACGCCCTCGTGTCCCCGGCGTTGAGTGCCAGGCACTGCCTGCCTGAGCGGGGCCTGGCGCCCGCGCCGCGCGAGGCCCGCCGCGGCGGCCGGAGGCGGGGGACGTCCCCCGGAGTGGTGCCACTCACGCGGCGGACGCTACATTGGACGGACGATTTATTTCTATCGGTAAACCAATTCGTTCAGCACCGGATTCCCAGCGCCTGTGCGCTGGTTCTCCGGCCAGGGAGGACCCCGTGACCGCAGTCGAGCCCCGAACCCCCGCGGCACCCGCCGCCACCACCGGGCACGCGCCCGCCGCAGCCCCCTGGTGGACCACGGCCGTGGTGTACCAGGTCTACCCGCGCAGCTTCGCCGATTCCGACGGCGACGGCATCGGTGACCTCGGCGGGGTGCGCGCCAAACTCGACCACCTCGCCGAACTGGGCGTCGACGCCATCTGGCTGTCGCCGGTCTACCCGTCCCCGCAGCACGACAATGGCTACGACATCCGCGATTACCAGGACATCGACCCGGTGTTCGGCAGCCTCGAGGAGTTCGACGCCCTGCTCGCGGAGGCCCACGAGCGCGGCATCAAGATCGTGATGGACCTGGTGGTGAACCACACGAGCGACGAGCATCCGTGGTTCGTCGAGTCACGGTCGTCGACCGACAACCCCAAGCGCGACTGGTACTGGTGGCGTCAGCCCGGCGCGGCCGGCGCCGAACCGAACGGCTGGGGCAGCGCGTTCAGCGGCCCGGCCTGGACCCTGGACGAGACGACAGGCGAGTACTACCTGCACCTGTTCGCCAAGCAGCAGCCCGACCTCAACTGGGAGAACCCCGAGGTGCGCCAGGCCGTCTACTCGATGATGAACTGGTGGCTGGACCGCGGCGTCGACGGGTTCCGGATGGACGTGATCAACTTCATCGCCAAGCAGCTCGACCTGGTCAGCGGGCCGGCCGCTGCCTCCGACGGCGGCTCCCCGATGGGGGCGCAGATCCACAACTACCTGCAGGAGATGCATCGCGAGGTCTTCGCCGGTCGCCCCGGCGAGCACCTCACCGTGGGCGAGATGCCGGGGGTGAGCATCGACGACGCCGTGCTCTTCACGGATGCCGCGCGCGCGGAGGTCGACATGATCTTCCAGTTCGAGCACGTCTCGCTCGACCAGGGCGTGCACAAGTTCGATCCGCTGCCGCGCGACCTGGTCGCACTCAAGCGCAGCCTGGCGCGCTGGCAGGACGGCCTGGCCGAGACGGGCTGGAACAGCCTGTACCTGAACAACCACGACCAGCCGCGCCTGGTGTCCCGGTTCGGCAACGACACCTCGTGGCGCTACGAGTCAGCCACGCTCTGGGCCCTGGTGCTGCACCTGCACCGCGGCACGCCCTACATCTACCAGGGGGAAGAGATCGGCATGACGAACGTTCGGTTCGAGGGCATCGAGGACTACCGCGACATCGAGTCGCTCAACCACTACCGCGAGGCCGTGGAGCAGTTCGACCAGTCCCCCGCGAGCGTGCTGGCCGGGGTGCATGCAATGGGCCGCGACAACGCGCGCACTCCCATGCAGTGGGATGCGTCCGCCCACGCCGGTTTCACCACCGGCAGCCCCTGGATCGCCGCGAACCCGAACCACACCGAGATCAACGTGGCGGCCGACCGTGCGGCCGAGCGGAGCGTCTTCCGGTTCTACCAGCGGCTGATCGCGCTGCGGCACGACGACCCGGTGGTGGCGCTGGGCGCCTTCGAGCTGATCGAACCCGAGCACGAACAGCTGTACGCGTTCACCCGCACCCTCGACGGCCAGGTGCTCCTGGTGCTCGCGAACGCGTCGGACACCCCGCTGACCCTGCAGGGCGAGTGGCTGCCCGACGACATCTCCGGCGCGGAGCTGCTGCTGGGCAACTACCCCGGCGACGGCGCCGCGGCGCTCCGCCCCTGGGAGGCCAGGCTCTACCGGCTCTGACCCACGCCACTTCTGTTCCCCAAGCGGACTTCTGCGGCCGGTACGCCGGACGCAGAAGTCCGTTCGGGGAACAGTTGTGCGGACCTACTCGCCGCGGACGGCGCGTTCTTCGCGTTCGATCTCCTCGCGCCGGGTGGCGTCGACGAGCAGCTTGGCGTTGATGCCCACGAGCGAGTGGCGACGCCCGTAGGCGAAGTACACGATGAAACCGAGCACCAGCCAGACCAGGAACCGCACCCAGGTGAGCGTGGTGAGGTTGAGCATCAGCCAGAGGCAGAGCGCGGCCGAGAGAATCGGCAGGTACGGCGACAGCGGCACCTTGAACGAGCGCTTGAGGTCGGGGCGCTTCTTGCGCAGCACCACCACGGCGATGCTCACGAGCACGAACGCGGACAGGGTGCCGATGTTGATCATCTCTTCGAGCACACCCACATCGGTGAGGCCCGCGATGAGGGCAACCGCGGCGCCGGTGATGATCTGGATGCGCACCGGCGTGCGGCGCTTCTCCGAGGTGACGCTGAGCCAGCGCGGCAACAGGCCGTCCCGGCTCATGGCGAAGAGCACCCGGGAGAGCCCGAGCAGCAGCACCATGATCACGGTGGTGAGGCCGGCCAGGATGCCGATGGAGATCACCTGGGCGGCCCAGCCGGCGCCGACGGCGATGAACGCCGTGGCCAGCGAGGCGTCCTTCGCGTCCGCGAGCACGGTGTACGGCACCATGCCGGTGAGCACCAGGCTGACACCCACGTAGAGCACCGTGACGATGGCCAGGCCCGCGAAGATGCCGCGCGGCAGGGTCTTCTGCGGGTTCTTGACCTCTTCGGCGCTCGTGGCCACCACATCGAAGCCGATGAACGCGAAGAACACCAGCGAGGCACCGGCGAGCAGGCCGAAGATGCCGTACTGGGCGGGGGCGGCACCGGTCATGAAGGAGAACAGCGACTGGGTCCACACGTCGCTACCGACACCATCCGTGGTGGGCACGGACTCGGGGATGAACGGCGAGTAGTTGGCCGGGTTGATGAAGAACGCGCCCACGACGATGACGAAGAGCACGATCGCCACCTTGACGATGGTGAACACGCTGGCGACCCGGGCGGAGAGCTGGGTGCCGAGCACCAGCAGGGTGGTGAAGATCGCGACGATCACGAACGCGCCCCAGCTCACGTTGAGGCCGAGCACGTTGATGGTGTCCGGGATGTTCCAGTTCCAGAGTTCGAAGACGTCGCTGAGGTAGATGCCCCAGTACTTGGCGATCACGGCGGCGGCGGTGAGCATCTCGAGGATCAGGTCCCAGCCGATGATCCAGGCGAGCAGCTCGCCGAGCGTGGCGTAGGTGAACGTGTACGCGGAGCCGGCGACGGGCACCGCGGAGGCGAACTCGGCGTAACACATGATCGCCAGGGCGCACGTGACGGCCGCGAGCACGAAGGCGAGGGTGACCGACGGTCCGGCGTAGCTGCCGGCGGCCTTGGCTCCTACTGAGAAGATGCCGGCGCCCACGGCGACGGCCACGCCCATGACCATCAGGTCCCACGTGCCGAGGGTGCGTTTGAGGCTGTGCCCCTTCTCGAGGGAATCAGCCATCGACGATTCGATGCTCTTGGTACGCCAAAGACTCATGGGTGTATCCGATCGTGTAAAGCTCAAGTTTATGGCGGACGGGCGTCCAGCGGCAGACCGAAGGTCCCGGCGGCGCCCAACCACCCCCGCTCGACCGGTGCTGGAGGAGGCTGTCCAGCGGGCGCCGGCTGAACGAATCCTCAATGTTCGGTGGGGAGGGGCGCACGCGCGCCGACCCGTGACTAGCGTGGAAAGTGGCGACGCCGGCCGCGTCCGGCCCGCCCGAAGCCATCCGCTTCACTCGACCGACGACAAGGAGAACCATGACGACCACCGAACTTTCCGGCAAGCGCATCGCCTTCCTGCTCACCGACGGATACGAGGACAGCGAGCTGTCGAGCCCCTGGCAGGCCGTGACCGAGGCCGGCGCCACCGCCGTGCTGGTCTCCCCCGCGACCGAGAGCATCACCGGCAAGAAGGGCCACTCGCAGTATGTCGACCTGGCCGTCGCCGACGCCCGCGCGGACGACTTCGACGCGCTGGTGCTGCCCGGCGGTGTCGTGAACGCCGACCACCTGCGGATGGACCAGAACGCCATCGCTTTCACCCGCGACTTCTTCAGCGCGCACAAGCCTGTGTCGGCCATCTGCCACGCCGCCTGGATTCTCATCGAGGCGGGCGTGATCGAGGGCCGCACCCTCACCTCCTACCCCAGCCTGAAGACCGACCTGCAGAACGCCGGGGCCACCTGGGTCGACGAAGAGGTCGTGGTGGACAACGGCCTTGTGTCCAGCCGCACCCCCGACGACCTGCCGGCGTTCAACGCCAAGGTCATCGAAGAGGTCGCCGAGGGCGCCCACGCCGGACAGACCAGCTGACCTGTCGCGGTCACCGGGCCATCGGTCACCGGGCGTTGGGCAGTTCGAGCACGGCCTCGGCGGCCTGCTCGAGCGCCCGGCCGTAGGCGGCTCCGTGGCCGGCCGCGTGCACGGCGAGCGGATGCAGCTGGTGCAGCGGCGTCCGCGCCCGCCAGCCTGCCCGCAGGGGCGCCGCCGACTCGTAGCCGGCGGTGATCTCCTCGAGGTAGGGGCAGCCGAACAGGGCCAGCATCGCCAGGTCGGTTTCGCGGTGGCCGCCGTGCGCGGCCGGGTCGATGAGCACCACCCCGTCCGCCGACCAGAGCACATTACCGGTCCAGAGGTCGCCGTGCAGCCGGGCGGCCGGCGCCCCGTCATCGAAGTCGCCGGCCTCGATACGGGCGCACGCCGCATGAACGACCTCGGACTGGCGGGCCGTGACACCGCCCACGTCGAGGGCGATGTCGAGGTACGGCAGCACCCGGTACCGGGCATAGAAGGCGCCCCACGTGTCCTCGTACGCGGCGGGCAGGCTGCGGTTGCCGATGAACAGCGGGCCGCTCCAGTTGTCCGGCGGTGCGCCGAAGGCCGCGGCACCGGCCGAGTGGGTCACCGAGAGCTGGGCGCCGAACGCCCGGGCCGCGGCGGCGGTGGGCGGCACCTCGTCGATGGTCTCGAGCACGATGTGGCCGGGCTCCAGATCAATGACCTGCGCCGTGCGCACTCCCCCGGGCACGGCGAGCCAGACCAGCCCGGCCGCCTCGGCCTCGAAGAACCCGGACGGTGCGCCGTGCCGCCTCTTGTCGAACCCACGAGGGTCGCCGCCGGGTGAATTGACGAAGTCGCTCATCCCTCCACTCTGACCGTTTGCACGGCTGGGCGCTACGGGACGCGCGGCAACCTCCGCGACCTGTGAGAAAAGCACGCGTCCGGGCCCGAGAGTGGGGCTTGACTCATGGCTCGCGGAAGAGGGCGAGGGCTTGGCGGGGGCAGAGGGACACCGCGTCGGTGGCCGCGGTGAGCAGCTGAGCGGGCACCGGCACGTCCGAGCCGTAGCCGAGCGCCAGCGGGTAGCCCCAGTCGTCGCGCTGCAGCAGCTCCGGCAGTAATTCGGTGCACAGTCCCCGGCCGTCGCAGGACGTCCAATCGATGTGCAGCACCGCGCGGGCACCGGAGCCCGCGGCGGCGGCGCCGGCTGCGCGGCGGCCGGTGGAGGCGAGCATCCGGGCGCTCATGCGTGTACCTTCGCGCAGGTGCCGTGCAAGTGGGCGTCGACGTCGGCCGCGAACACCGTCAGGGTGCTCAGCACGAACCGGGCGGTGCCGTCGGGATGGTGGCAGGAGCCGCGCCCGGTCACCAGGGCGGCCAGACGTGCCACCTCACCGGGCAGCCCCGGGTGGCGCTCCCCCGCGGCGAGGCGGCTGAGCACCGCTGCCATCGCCGGGAGGCCGTTCACGCACGGCCCGCACTGGCGGGCGCTCTGGCCGGCCAGATAGTCGGCGATCGACGCGGCCAGCGTGAGCGGGCAGCGGCCGGTCTCCAGGGCCAGCAGGATGCCCGCGCCCGGGCCGACGCCGAAGGGCGCCAGGCTCACCCGGTCCAGGCCGGTGTGCAGGGCCGAGGCCGGCAGCCAGGCGCCGTGGTACCCGCCGACGAGCACGGCCTGCACCGCGGCCGGGTCGATCCCGCCGAAGCGCAGGAGTTCGTCGATACGGCTGCCGCCGATGACCTCGAGCACGGTCGCGGTGGCCCCAGCGGGCGCAGCACCTGGCGCGACGGCAGGCATGCTGCCGGTGGCGCCGGCGGAGACCCCGGCTGAGACGCCGCCGGCCCAGAGGCCCCGGCTCATCGTCACGAGGCGGGTGCCCGGATCGGTCTCGGTGCCGAGCGCGCGGAACCAGTCCGCGCCGAACCGCACGATGAGGGCGATGTGCGCCAGGGTTTCGATGTTGTGCAGCAGAGTGGGCCGCCTGCCCAGCCCCGAGGTGGTGAGGCGGATGCTGCGGTCGGCGGGCAGCGCCGGACGCCCGGCGAGGGCGTTGACCACAGCGGATGCCTCACCGGAGATGAAGCTCTCCGCGCAGGCTCGTACGGCCACACCGTCGGCATCCGTGCGCTCAGCCAGGGCGTACGCCACGATCGGCAGCAGCGCGGCCGGCGCGTAGAGGTAGACCTCGGCCGCGTTGACGGCAGCGGCCACCGTGAGGAGTCCGTCGATGACCAGGTGCGGAGCCGTGCCCAGCAGGGTCGCGTCCTTCACCGACAGCGGTTCGCCCTCCGCGGCGTTGCCGATCACGACAGGCCGGCGACTGCCGAACCGGCCGTTTGCGGAGCCCGTCGAGACCGCAGCGAGCTTGCGCCAGGCGGGGAAGCCGGCCCCGCCGCGGCCCTCGAGGCCGGCGGCGCGCACGGTCTCCAACAGCGTGCCCGACACGGGAGCGGACGGAAGGACCCCGAATTCGGTCAGGTGCCGCGCGAGGTCGGGTCCGGGCGCCCGGGTGAGCCGGGCAGTGCCGAGCGGGGCCGGAACGTGTTCCGCCGCGCGGGAACGCCGGGCAGAGAAGGCCGGGGCGCTGATCGCCTGGGCGGCCGCGCTGCTGGCGGTGGTCATGGTCGTCTCCCAACCGGTGAGCTCAGGTGGTGCGGGGATCGGTGTGCGTCGAGCGGGATGGTCGGCCGCGCGGAACCCTGCCCGGCCGCGGTGCCCGGGTCGGCGGCGGCGGTGAACCGACGGTCGACCTCGGTGACGGACCCCGCGGCAGTGAACCTCACGGTGGAGTCGGTGGAACTGGCCGGTCGGGTTGACGGCGGCGAACCGATGGACTGGCCGCTGTGGGCGGCGAGGGCGGACAACTCGCCGACGAACCGCTCGGCGCGGCGCTCACCGCGGTATTCGACGAACCCGGCGGTGATGCGCCAGACCACCGCGGCGAGCACCGCAGCGGTGCAGGCCACCGCGAGAGCGAGGAACCAGCCCTCGCCCGCATCCGTGCCGGTGCCCAGGGAGTGCGCGAGGGCGATCGGCCACATCAGGTAGGTCGACCAGTGGACCACGCGGAAGACCCGTTGCCCGACGTACCGGCGCAGCAGGCTGGTGACCACGACCGCGAGGAGGAGGTCGACCGCAAGCGTGCCCAGGCCCAGCCAGAACGGCCGGTAGGCGCCGAGGAACGGGAACACGAGGTCTACCAGGGTGAGCTGGGCGTAGGAGTCGGCCAGCAGCGAGAGCATGTGGATGACGATGAACGCCGTCGCGAGCAACGACACGTTGCGGTGGATGAGCGTGATGGAGAAACGCGGCAACGTGAACAGCGGCCGGCCGCTGCGGGTGAGGATGCCCAGCAGCACCGACAGGGTGAATAGCACGAGGGCCACAACGCCGGTGCCGCGGCCGAGGGCCCAAAATGCCTCGTCCATCAGGCCACGACCCGTCTGCGCTCGTGCCCGACGGGGGTGCCGTCCTGGTAGCGGGCCGGTCGGTCGCTGGGCCGGCGCACCTCGAGGGTGTGGGCGGATGCCCGTTCGCCTCGGGTCGGCTCCGGCTCCGGTTCGGCCGGCCAGCCGCCGAGCACCGTGACGGAGCCGGTGACGTCGACGAGCCTGGCGGCCGTCCCGAGTTGGCAGAGCCACGGCAGCGCGGCCGTGCCCCGCACGATCGCGGCCGTGCTCAGGGTGTTTGCCCGGTGGCAGCTCGAGGCGGCCACGGTGACGCTGCGCCAGACCGGTTCGGCGGGGCGTCCCGTGCGGGGGTTCAGGATGTGGTGTTGTGTCTGACCGGCCATGGTCCACCGCCGGTGTTGGGTGCTCGAGGTGGCCAGGGCCATGCCCGGCACGAGGGTGACTGTCGCGGCGGGGTCGGCCGGCGCATCCTGCACCCGCACCTGCCAGCCACCCTCGGGCGCGGGGCCGGCGGTGGCGATGTCGCCGCCGAGGCTGAGGAGCACGCCGCAGCCGAGTGCGGCACTGATCACCGTGGCCGTCCAATCGGCCGCGACGGCCTTGGCGGTGGCGCCGAGGTCGAGGGCCAGATGTGCCGGCACGCGCAGCCGGTTGCCGACCAGCGACACGCTCTTCCAGCCCGGGCGGCGGGATACGACGGCCCGCACGGGCACGCCGTGGTCTTCGACGAGGCGGATGTCGCGGTCGTAGCCGACGGCGTCGAGCGCGTACCCGAGGGTGGGGTCGACGTCACCGTCGGTGAGTGCCGCCGAGGCGAGGGCCTGGCGCACGAGGTCGGCCAGGGTGTTGCTCACCTCGACGCCGGCGTGCAGCCGGCCCGCGACCAGCTGGAGTTCGGAATCGGTCCGGAACCGGCTCGCGGCACGGTCGACGTCGGCCAGTAGGGCGTCGGCCAGGGTGGCGGCCAGCCCGATCTGGTCGGGGTCGGTCACGACAAGACGGGCGCTGGTGCTCCAGAGCGTCCAGTCGCGGGATGCCGTGCGGGCCGGGACGGTCGGCAGCGGGCCAGGGGTGAGGTCGGACACCGGGGTCAGTGGGGTGCCGCGGGTCGGTGTGTGCGTCATGTCAGGATCCGCTCGAGGTCGCGTCGGAGGTGGTGCCGGTGGCGGGGCTGACCGCCGAGCTGGAGCCGGTGCTCGACGAATCCGTGCTCGACGAACCGGTGCCCGTCGAACCCGTGCCGGACGACTCAGTACTACCCGAGTCGGTGCTGCTCGTGGCGGTGTCCGAGGAATCTGTGCTGGACGCATAGGCGCTGGAGGAATCTGTGCTGGACGAGCCCGTGCCGGAGGAAGCCGACGAGTCGGTGCTCTCGGCATCCGTTGTCGTGGTGGTCGAGGTCGTCCCCGACACGCTGGTGGCTTCGGTGTCCGCCCACTCGTGCAGGCCGAGCGCCGACGCGGCGATCACGGCTGCCAGGCCCACCGTGCTTGTGACGATGGTGGCCAGTCTCGAGCCTCGCTCGTGCAGGTTCATCTTCCGTGCCGCCTTCCGCAGGTCAGGGTGGGCGACGATCCGGGTGCCGGCCGCCGCTCTCGATGACTCCACTGTGCGACCGGCAACTATGCGCTCGCTATGAGCAAGCTGTGCGGGCACCTCAGGTATCGGGTGTGCACCCTGTGGACGACAGCGGCGACATCGACGTCGTCAAGATTTTCTTGACATTCTCCCACTGTCAAGACATCCTTGACACATGAACACGACAACGCGCAGCACCACCGACCCGACCCGACCCCGTTGGTATGCTCCCGCCATCGGGGCCGCCGTCCTGTGCATCGCCGCCCTGTCCGTGGGCGCCCTCGTCGTCGACGACGATGCCGCGGACTCCGTCCTGGGCTTCTTCACCGGAGCCTTAGCCACGCTCCTGATCGCCCTGGTGGCCTGGACCGAGGTCGTCCGACACATCGTGGCGAGAAGGCGCGATGCGGCGGCGCTCGACGATCTCGAACCGTTGCGGGCCGCCACCGAATCCGACCGCGGCGACGAACGATGATGGCCGGCGCCAGTGGTCGCCTGCGGGATGCCCTCACCCCTGCGGAAGCGAACGCCGTGCGGGATGCGGTCGCCGAGGCCGTGCTCGGCACCCCGGACGGTCTGCGGGCGGACCTGGAGACCGACCCGGATGCCTACCTCCGGCTGGTCAGCGCCAGCCGCACCGCCGCCGAGGAGACCAGCCGGCTGCTGCGCGATTCCATCAACGGGGCCCGTGCCGCCGGGCACAGCTGGGACACCCTCGGCCGGCTCCTCGGCGTGAGCCGGCAGGCCGCCCAACAGCGCTTCTCAGCGCCGGCGCAGGTGCCGGGCGCAGGCGCCGAGCCCGGGCATCCGCCCCGCAAGGTGATCAGCCCGGTCACGGCTTTCGACGAAATGGCCATTCTCGCCGACGAGGGCCGCCGGGGCTGGCACGTCGTGGACTACGGCACGCTGTCCCATGTGCTGGAAGCCTCCGAGCGGCAGTGGGAACACCGGCGGATGCCGTGGACACCGGGGAACGCGGCCAGGCGCCACCTCGAGGCCGATGGCTGGCGGTTGGTGCGCGAGACCACCTTCCCCTGGGGGTATTACACCCGGGAGCTCGACATTCCCGCCGACCCCGCCTGACCCCGGCCGCCGCGCCGCCGGCATCCGGGTACACAAAACGGGCCGCCACCCGAAGGGTGACGGCCCGTTTCGAAGAAGATCGCGTTATCAGCGAACCTTTTCGGCTACTACCTAGCGGCGCAGGCCGAGACGCTCGATGAGCGAGCGGTAACGGTTGATGTCCACGTCGGACAGGTAGCCGAGCAGACGGCGACGCTGACCAACCAGGAGGAGCAGGCCACGACGCGAGTGGTGGTCGTGCTTGTGCTCTTTGAGGTGCTCCGTGAGGTCGAGAATGCGCTGCGTGAGCATTGCAATCTGGACTTCGGGGGAACCCGTGTCGCCCGGGTGGGTAGCGTACTTTTCGATGATCGCCTTCTTAGCATTAGCTTCGAGTGCCATAGATGGGATCCCCTTTCTCTCACTGCGCGGTGCTCGGGGCAGAATGCCTGAGCTCTCTTTATCCGCGGCCGTTGAACGGCAACCTCAAGAGACTAGCAGAGTTCGCTCCCCTCTGGCGGGTCGAGAGGGTTCCTCTCGTCACCGATGATTGACTGGGTGCCCCTCTTCGAGGGTCACGCACAGCGGAATCCGGCACGACGAGGAGAATCACGTGGAATCGACCGAACACGACTCGAGCACCCCCCAGCCCGTCGTCCCCACTGACCACAACCTCACCATCGCCCTCACCGTGACGCCCGTGCTCAGCTACGCCCTGGCCCACAACCGCATCAACGTCGTGGGCCGGGTCGAGGTCGACAATCGCGGCGCGGCCGTGCGCGAAGCCGTGCTGCGGCTCGAGGTGGTCAGCGCCGGCGACACCCTCGGCAGCGCGCGCGACCTGCTCGTCGACCTCGCCGCCGCCCGCACCGCGACCTTCACGGATGTCTCTCTCACCGTCGATCCCGCAGCGATGCTGCTCGTCGAGGAACAGCGGCCCGCCACGATCCGGGCCAGCCTGCTGATCGACGGCGCCGTCGCCGCGCAGGCCGACGAGCCGATCCAGCTGCTGGCCGCCCAGCAGTGGGTCGCCCGGCCGGTGGACCTGGCCCTGGAGATGCTCTCGGCGCACGTGCTCCCCAACCATCCCGCCGTCGCCACCCTGCTCGGTGAAGCCGCCGTGCTGCTGGCGGCCCGCACCGGATCCGCCTCGATGCCCGGCTACCAGGCCGGACCGGAGCGGGTCGACCAGGTGGTGGAAGCTGTCTTCGAGGCCATGCGCGCCCGCGGCATCCGCTACGCCACACCGCCGGCCAGCTGGGCCGACGACGGCCAGAAGGTGCGCACCCCCGGCGAGGTACTCGGCTCCGGCGGGATCGACGTCGAGGGCGCCGCCGGTGCGACGGGCTCGATCAGTGCGAAGGGCGGGGTGGGCACCTGCCTCGACACCGTCGTGGTGATGGCCGCGGCCCTCGAGCAGGCCGGCCTGCACCCGCTGCTCTGGATCGTCACCGGGCACGCGTTCCTGGGCTACTGGCGTGAGGAGGAGACCCTGGGGGCTCCGGCCCTCACCGATGTGGCCGAGGTGATCAACCTCATCGACCTCGACCTGATCCGGCTCGTGGAAACCACCCAGGTCACCGACCAGGGCGCCGGCCGGCCGGCCGACTTCGCCGAGGCCCAGCGCTCCCCCTACCTGGAACGCCTCGCCGACCTGAGCAGTGTGATCGGCGTCGTCGACGTCGTGCAGGCGCGGCGCACGCACATCCTGCCGCTGCCCGCCCGCACCGTCACCGGCGACGGCACGGTACTCGTCACCGAGTACCGCCCGGGTTCGCCGGGGTCCGGCGTGCCTGCTGCGATCGTGACGGATGCGCCGTCCGACGCGGCGGCCGCGGACTCGGGCGTCGTGGACTCGGGCGCACCCACCCGCCTCGCCCCGCCCCGGATCACGCAGTGGAAGAACGCCCTGCTCGACCTCAGCCTGCGCAACCGGCTGATCAACTTCACCGAGCGAGGCGCCCTGGCCCTCACCGTGCCCGACCGGCACCTCGCCGATCTGGAGGACCTCGTCACCGGCGGAACCGGGCTGACCCTGCTGCCGGCGGACCGGATGTCCTCGACCGACAAGGAGCGCGGCATCCGTTTCGGCCGCGACCTGCCGACCGACCAGCTGGCCGCCCTGCTGGCCGGCAAGAAGGCCGTCTACGCCGACGTCACGGACGCCGCCTATGCCACGAAGCTGCGCGCGCTGGCGTACAAGGCGCGCACCGTGGTGCAGGAGACCGGCGCCAACAACCTCTACCTGGCCTTCGGGTCGCTGGTCTGGACCGCGAATGACCGGGAACTGCGCAGCCCCCTTGTGCTCGTTCCCGTGGTGCTCGAACCGGCTGGCCGGGGCGGCGACTACAGGGTGCGGCTCGACGAGGCCGGCGCCTCCACGCCCAACTACTGCCTGCTCGAGAAGCTGCGCCAGCTGCACGGGCTCAGCATCCCCGGGCTGGAGAACCCGCAGGACGCGTCCCGCACCGACACCTCCGGCATCGACCTGGCCGGCGCCTTCCGTGCCACCCGCGAGGCCCTGTTGGCCGCCGGGCTGCCGTTCCGGGTGGAGGAGACCCTCGACCTGTCGATCCTGCAGTTCGCGAAGTTCCGGCTGTGGAAGGACCTCGACGAGAACTGGGAGACCCTGGCGCAGAACTCGCTCGTGAACCACCTCGTACACACGCCCACCCAGCCGTTCGTCGACCCGGTGCCGCTGCCGGAGCCGGCCGACCTGGACGCTCTCGGCGCCGAATGCCCCGTTCCGGGGGACTCGTCGCAGCTCGCCGCCGTGGCCGAGGCCATCGCCGAGCGCACCTTCGTGCTCGAGGGTCCTCCCGGAACCGGCAAGTCGCAGACCATCACCAATCTGCTCACCCGCGCCGTTTACGAGGGCAAGAAGGTGCTCTTCGTGGCCGAGAAACGCGCGGCCCTGCAGGTTGTGCAGGCCCGGCTGAACGAGGTGGGCATGGGGCCGTTCGCGCTCGACCTGCACGCCTTGGCCACCAAACCGGCCGCCGTGCGCGCGCAGATCCGGCAGGCCCTCGAGCACGAGGTGACCGTGGACGGGCAGGGCCTGAAGAACGACCTCGACGTGCTCGGCACCGCCCGGCGCAGCCTGGCCCGCTACACCGACAGGCTGCACGAGCAGAACAGCGCAGGGCTGTCGTTCTACTCCGCCCGCACCGCGCAGCTCACCGCCGACGACGACGTTCGGGCCCTGCCGGTGCCGGCCGATCTGCCCGCGCGGATCACCGCCGACGAGCTGGACCAGCTGCGCCGGATGCTGCGGGACCTGCCCGACGTGACCGATCCGGTGCGGCCGCGGCCGCAGCATCCGTGGGCGTTCGTGACCGCGCCGCCGGCCGCGCCGCTGGACCTGCCGGCCGTGGCCAGGGCCGCCGCCGCGCTCGACGAGGCGCTGGCGGCGCTGCCCGTCGCCGGGTCCAGCCTGGCGTCCACGGACGCTGCCGCCGACCCCGCGGCGGCCGGTCACCGAGCCGCCGCCGCCGTGTCCAGTGCGGCCAGCCCCACCGAGTTCGTCACCCTGAGCAGCCTCGCCGCCGCCGAGCGGGTGCCGCTGACCACCCTCGACGGCACCCGCTCCCCCGCCTGGGTGGCCGCCGCCGCCGACGCCGAAACGGCCACCGCCCGGTTCACGCAGGCGACGCATCCGGCGCTGACCGTGCTCAAGCCGGAGGCCCTGCGGCTCGATGCCGCCGCCCTGCACGGTGACGCGCAAGCAGCGGATGCCTCGGGCTTCTTCGGCCGCCGCGGCCGGCGGAAGGCCGTGCTCGCGCGCCTGTCCGCGGAGCTCATTCCCGGCAACACCGTGCCCCTCAAGACCCTCTCCACCGTCACCGGCCAGCTGGCCGACAGCCAGGCACAGCTGCAGGCCCTGCGCGCGCAGGTGCTCCTCGTGGACGGTGTCACCATCGCCGACGACTGGAATCCGCTGGTCGGCCCGGCCGGGCACACCGGCCGTGACGAGTTCAGCGCCCGCCTGGCCTGGCTGCGCTGGGCCGGCGGTGCCGTCGCCCCGGGCCACCGGGAGCTCGGCGCCGACTTCGTGGCCGCCTTGCGCGACTACCTCGAGAGCACCCCGGCACCGGATGCCGACCTGGCCGCGGCGCTGAACCGGGCCCTGCTGGCCCTGCAGTCCGTGATGACCGCGACGGGCGCCGGCCCGGCCGCCGTCGCCGCCTGGGCCGCGGGCGGCGGCCTCGTGGCCGTGTGGTCCCGCGGCACCGAGGAGCGGGACGCGCAGGCCCCCGGGCTGCCCTCCCTCACCCGGTGGGTCGCCCTGCTCGAGCACCTCGAGCCGCTCCGCTCTCTCGGCCTCACGGCGGCGCACACGGCGGTGCTCCGCGGCGAGGTCGACGCCGACGACGCCGGGCTGGCGTTCGAAAAGGGGCTTGCCACCGCCTCCGTCGCCGAACGCGGCCAGGCCACCACCCTGGCCCAGTTCGACGCCGCCGCCCAGAACCGCTCGATCACCCGGTTCACCACCGCGTCCGGCGCCGTGCGCCGGCACCTGCCCACGTTCATTCCGTACAGCGTGCTTCGGCGGCGCAGCATCGGCGGGGCGGGCGCGCCCACCGAGGCCGCCAGTGCCGCCGGGTCAGGGTCTTCGTCCGAGTCGGCCGAGTCCGCCGCGAGGCTGGGCCTGCTCAAGCGTCAGCTCGACCGCCAGCGCGGCGGCATGGGAGTGCGCGAGCTCATGCACGAGTTCGGCGACCTGATCACCGACATCCTGCCGTGCATGTTGATGAGCCCGGAGTCGGTGGCCCGGTTCTTCCCCGCTCAGGCAGGGCTCTTCGACATCGTCGTCTTCGACGAGGCTTCGCAGGTGCGGGTGTCCGACGCCGTCGGCGCCATGGGACGGGCCCGCTCGGTGGTGGTCGTGGGCGACAGCAAACAGATGCCGCCCACCTCGTTCGCCGAGTCCGCGATCGGCTCCGGCGAGGAGGACGGCGAGACCCTGGAGTTCGTGCGCGACGAGGAGTCGATCCTCTCGGAGTGCGTCCAGGCCCAGGTGCCCGGCAAATGGTTGTCCTGGCACTACCGCAGCCAGGACGAATCGCTCATCGCCTTCAGCAACCGGGCGTACTACCGCGACCGGCTGTCATCGTTCCCGGCGCCGCACCACGGCGCGGGCCCGGTGGCTGCCGCATCCGGCACGCTCGCCGACGCCGACACAGCAACCGAGCCGGTCCCCGGCGTGGCCGGCTACGGCGTGAGCCTCCGCCGGGTCGACGGGACCTTCCTCCGCAGCGGGAAGGGCAAGGACCTCCGCACCAACCCGGTGGAGGCGCAGGCCATCGTGGCCGAGATCCTGGCGCGGTTCGCCGCCGAGCCCGACAGCATCCCGTCGATCGGCGTGATCACGTTCAACGTGCAGCAGCGTGCGCTCATCGAGGGGAGCCTGCGCGACAGCGGCGACGAGCGCATCGTGCACGCGCTCGAGAGCGAGACCGACGGTCTGTTCGTGAAGAACCTCGAGAATGTGCAGGGCGACGAACGCGACACCATCCTGTTCTCCACGGCGTTCAGCGCGGATGCGTCCGGCCGGCTGCCGCTGAACTTCGGCCCCCTGAACCTGCCCGGCGGCGAGCGCCGGCTGAACGTGGCGATCACCCGGGCCCGGCGCCAGGTGATCGTGTTCAGCAGCTTCGCACCCGAGGACCTGCGCGCCGAGGAGACCATCTCGGCCGGGGTGAAGGACCTGCGCGCCTACCTCGACCTGGCCGCGAGCGGTTCCGACGGGCTCGCGAGCCCGCTGCGCCAGTCGGGCGCGCTCGACCGGCACCGGGAGCAGATCGCGGAGGCGCTGCGCGAGCGCGGCTTCGCGGTGCAGACGGATGTGGGGCTGTCCGACTTCCGGGTGGACCTCAGCGTGGCCACGGCCGGTTCGCCCGGGCATCCGGTGATGGCCGTGCTGCTCGACGGCCCCACCTGGGCCGCCCGCCGCACGGTCTCCGACCGCGACGGCCTGCCCGTCGAGGTGCTCTCCCGGCTGATGGGCTGGCCCGCGGTGGAACGCGTGTGGATGCCCGAGTGGCTCGGCGAGCAGGACGCGGTGCTCGACCGCCTGCACGAGAAGCTGACGGCCCTCGATGCCGCCCGCCAGGCACGCGAGGCCGCCGCCCTGGCCTGACCGCGCACCCCGCCCCGCTCCCCCAGACTGGCCCACTTCTGCTAGTCCAACGCCCCGCCCACTAGCAAAATCGGGCCAGTCACCACAGACCGCACCGAGACTGGCCCACTTTTGCTAGTCCTACGGCCCGCCCACTAGCGAAATCGGGCCAGTCATGTCCTGTGGCGGAGAGTTGGGGCGGAGGACGCGGGTCAGAGCAGGGTGAAACCGGCGGGCAGCGGCGCGCGGCCGGTGGCCGCACGCAGCAGAGGCGCAGCGACACCCTTCTGGGCGGCGAGGTCGGCGAGCACGTGCAGGGTCGCGGCGGCGGCGGGCTCCGGCACGGTCTGCTCGGCGGCCGGCACCCCTTGGCTCTGGAGCAGGTCGCTGGTGTGCACCGTGAGCTCCAGCGTGCGCGACGGCAGGTACTCGGCAATACGGATGCGCCCCGCCGGCGTCTCAGCCGGCTCGGCGCCGTCGAGGGTGGCGACCCGGGCCAGTACCCGCCCGGCGAGCGCCGCGACGGCCCTGGCCGGTTCGGCACCGAGGGTCGCCGCGGTCTCGCGGCCGCGGTGCGCGATGATCTCCGGCGTGCCCGCGGCGAGCGCCCGCTCGAAGTACGCCGCGGGCGAGGTCACCTCGATGGGCGCGGCGACACCGGCCGCATCTTCCTCTGCCGCCAGGTCCAGGTAGGTCTCGATGGTGGAAAGCGCCCGGCTGGTGTGCCCGACGAGGTCGCGCACCGTCCACTCGCCCAGGCCCACCTCGGCCCACACCGCGGGGTCGCCCGCGGCTCGCTCGGCGATGCCCGCCGTCACCGAGACAAACCATCTGGTGGCCGCGTCGAAGGCGAAAACTGTCTCTGACCAGTCATCGGGAGTCTCACTCATGCCCACAGAGTACCGGCACGGCACCGTCACGGTACAGGGCACCCGCTCGCAGCAGCCTCAGCAGCACCACGATGGCCGAGTCGACCCGTCCAGAGACAGGTGCGCTCGGCCACCGCCCCGCGTGAGCGTCCCGGCTCACACGGAGTCATCGGCCCGGCACCGCCCTCTGCGGCGCCGGGCCACGGTCAGAACACCCGCGCGGCGATCTCGGCCGGCGCCTCCAGCAGGGCCTCGATCTCGTCGTCGAGCCGCACCAGGGTGAGCGACGCACCGGCCATGTCCAGCGAGGTGCAGTACTCCCCCACGTAGCTGCGCCCCACCGTGATGCCCAGCTCGGTGAGCCGTTCGTGCGCGTGCCCGTACAGGATGTACAGCTCGCTGATGGGAGTGCCGCCCAGCCCGTTGATCATCAGGGCCACCCGGTCGCCCGCCACATACGGCAGGTCGTTGACCACCGCATCCAGAAGCTCGTCGGTCATCTCGTTGGCCGTGGTGAGCTTGGCGCGCCGCCGGCCGGGTTCGCCGTGGATGCCCACGCCCACCTCGATCTCGTCGTCGCCGATCTCGAACAGCGGCGAACCCTTGGCGGGCGGGGTGCAGGAGGTGAGGGCGATGCCCATGGTGCGGGTGACGCTGTCGACCTTCTCGCCGATGCGCACGAGTTCGTCGAGGTCGGCGCCCTGCTCGGCGGCGGCACCGACGGCCTTCATCACGAAGAAGTTGCCGGCCACCCCGCGCCGGCCCACGGTGTAGGTGGAGTCCTGCACGGCGACGTCGTCGTCGATGAACAGGGTCTTCACGTTCACACCGTCGGCGGCACTGAGTTCCTGGGCCATCTCGAACGCCATCCGGTCGCCGGTGTAGTTGTTCACCAGCAGCAGCACGCCCTTGGGCGAGGCCAGCAGCTTGGTGGTCTCGTAGACGTAGTCCATCGGCGGGGCCGAGAACACATCGCCCGGACACGCGGCGTCGAGCATGCCGCGGCCCACCGTCATCACGTGGGCCGGCTCGTGCCCTGAGCCTGAGCCCTGGATGATCGAGACCCGGTCTGGGCTGGGGCTGTCTGAGCGCATGATCAGGTTGTACGCGGGCACATACTTCAACGTGTCCGGGTTGGCCAGCGCGATGCCCTTGAGCATCTCCGGAACGTACTGCTTCGGGTCGTTGACGAATTTCTTCATGGCTCCCTCTCGTGACAGGCGGTGCTCGGTCGGATGCGGTGCTCGGTCTCTGGCGGTGCTCGGTCTCTGGCGGTGCTCGGTCTATGGCGGTGCTCGGTCTCTGGCGGTACGAAGTCGGTCGGACAGCGAAACGGATGTGCTCGGTCGGTATGGCTCAGTGGGTGTGGCTGGATGGCCGGTCGGTGCCGGCTGGGGTGCTGCTGGATGCGCCTGTCGACGTTCCTGTTCCCGACTCCTCCCTGGCATCCCATTCGGTGCTGAGCCGCTCCAGGATCACGGCGATGGCCACGGCCCCCGGGTCGGGCGAACCGATGCTGCGCTCCCCCGTGTAGCTGGCCCGGCCGCGGCGGGCCTGCATCATCGACGTGGCGTCGGAGCTCTGCCGGGCGACCTCGGCCAGACGGTGCAGCGTGACGGGCGCCAGGCTGCCGGCCCGCACCTCCGCCTCGAGCGCATCCGTCACCGGGACCAGCGCGTCGAGCAGGGTCTTGTCGCCCACATCCGAGTTGCCACGCGCCTTGATGCCGTCGATCGCCGAACGCAGCATCGTGACGACGTCGCCGCCGCTCACCTCGTCCCTGCCCTTGACGGCCATCGACGCCCGCAGGAACGCCGTGCCCCAGAGCGGTCCAGAGGTGCCGCCGATGCGCCCGGAGATGACCATGCCGATTTTCTGCAGGAAGGCGCTCGCGCTGGAGCGGTCGAAACTGTCCCAGTCCGCCAGCACGATCTCGAAACCGCGGGCAAGTGAGTAACCGAAGTCCCCGTCGCCGACGACGGCATCGAGGTCGCCGAACTCCTTCTCGTTGTCGACCGCGGTCTGCGCGATGCTGCGCACCACGAATTCGGTGTCGGCCAGGCTGCTGGTCATGGCGTCTCGCTTTCTGTCTCGGCGGCGGCGGATGCGCCCGATGCGGTCTGCAGGATCGCGGCCAGGTGCTCGAGCCGCACGTACGGTTGGGGCCGGATGCCCGCCGGGTCGCTCAGCACCTCTGTGGCCGGGCCGCCCGGGTCGCCGAGCGAGGAAACCACGAGCGCGGCCCCGGCGAAGTCCTCGTCGACCGTGTAACTGCTCACGGTGACCACCGTGGTCAAGCCGGCGGCGAGCGCGGCCTGCAGCCCGTTCGCACTGTCTTCGATCACGAGGGCCTCGGCCGGGTTGACGCCCAGCTCCCGGAGGGCGTGCAGGTAGATGTCGGGCGCGGGTTTCTTGGCCGGCACGATGTCCCCCGCGAAGACCGCGAACCGCCCGGCCAGCTCCTCCCCCACGGCGTGCTGGAGAACCGCCCGCACCGACGCCTCAGCCGAGGTGGACGCCACCGCGAGGGTCCAGCGGGCGGCCACGGCTTCCTCGGTGATCCGGCGCACCCCCGGCCGGGCCGGCAGCACGCCGGCGGCCACCCGGTCGGTGTAGATGGCGGTCTTCCGCCGGTGCCAGGACTGCACGGTCTCCGCCCAGGCGGCGGGGTCGTCTGGCAGGCCGAGCCGGCGGGCGAGGTCGGGGGTGAGGATGCTCCGCATGCGTTCCTTGCCCCCGCCGATCTTCACCTTCTCGGCATAGTCGGCGTCGCTCCAGTGCACGGGCACACCGAACTCCTCGAAGGTCTGGTTGAACGCCGGCAGGTGGCCGTCCCGTTCGGTGTCGGCGAGTACCCCGTCGCAATCGAAGATCAACGCCGGCATCTCAGGCCTTCCCCGCGCTGCCGAACTGTTCGGCCAGCCCGCGGGTGAGGTCCACGACGTCGGTGCGCACCTTGGCGAACAGCGACGGCGGGTCCCATTTGTCGCGGGCCTGCGCATCCGTGAGGTACGACAGGCTCGACTTCATGAAGGTGATCTTGAGCGCCGTGGAGATGTTCACCTTGGCGCAGCCCCTGGCGATGAGGTCGGTGAACTGCGCATCCGTCATGCCGCTGCCGCCGTGCAGCGCGATGGGGATGGGGTGGGCGGCGACGAGGTCGCTGACCCGTTGGAAATCGAGCACCGGCTCGCGCTTGTAGACCCCGTGGGCATTGCCGATCGCGGGCGCGAACACGTCCACGCCGGTCTCCTCGAGGAACTTCAGCGACACGGCGAGACTCTGCCTGGCCGCCTCTGTGTCGCTGCCCACCCCGTCTTCGACGCCGGTGATCGATTCGATCTCGCCCTCCACATGAGCGCCGAAGGTGCGGGCCTCGGCAACCACCTCGATGGTCTGCCGCTGGTTCTCTTCCACCGGCAGGGTGGATGCGTCGAACAGTACCGAGTTCCAGCCGCGGCGCAGGCACTCCGTGATCACCGCCCGGTCGGGGCAGTGGTCAAGGTGCAGGGCTACTGGCACCTCGATGCCGGCGGTCATGGCCGACCACATGGCGAACAACACCTCGGAGCCGATCGACTTGACCGTCTTCACCGAGGTCTGCACGATCACGGGCGAGCGGGCCTCCACGGCCCCGGCCAGGACCGCCTCCATCGTGAGATCGTTCACGATGTTGATCGCCGGAACACCGTACCGTTCGGCGAAGGCGCGATCGACGATCTCCTTGAGAGTGCTCACGGCCATGTGATGCGCCTCGCTTCCTTGCGTGTTGCTGGGGCGTGTTGCTGGGGATGGTAGGCGCGAACGACGTAACCGGCAATGGCGGCCTGCCAGGCGGCCGCCCGCCATGCGCATAATTGTCGCTATGGACCCCGTGAGCACCATTGAGTGGATTGTCGCCTTCGTCGTGGTCACGGTCACCGTGACCGGGTTCTCCCGGCGGATCGGCTGGTCTGCGCCGTTCGTGCTCGTCGTCGTCGGCGCACTGGCCTCGTTCCTGCCGTCGGTGCCGCGCATCCAGATCGACCCCGAGCTCGTGCTCTACGGGCTGCTGCCCCCGTTGTTGTTCGCGGCGGCCATCCGCACGTCGATCGTCGATGTGCGGGCCCGGCGTGACGGCATCCTGCTGCTCTCGGTGGGGCTGGTCGCCTTCACCGTGGTCGTCGTGGGGCTCACGGCCTGGCTGGTGGTGCCCGCGATCACGCTGGCGGCGGCCTTCGCGTTCGGCGCGGTCGTGGCGCCGACGGATGCGGTGGCCATCACCGCGATCTCCGGCCGGCTGGGCCTGCCTCGGCGGGTCGTCACCGTGCTCGAGGGCGAGAGCCTGCTGAACGACGCCACCGCCCTTGTGGCCCTCAACGCGGCGATCGCGGCGATTCTGAGCACCGTGAACCCGTGGTCGGTGACGGGCGACTTCGTCGTCGCCGTCGTCGGCGGCGTGGGCGTGGGGTTGGCCGTCGGGTGGCTGCTGTCGGTCATCCGCAAGCAACTGCACGCGCCAGTGCTGGACACCAGCCTGTCGCTCATCACCCCGTACCTGGCGTTCATCCTGGGTGAGCTCGTGCACGGGTCCGGGGTGCTGGCCGTGGTCGTCGCCGGACTGTTCCTGGGTTACCGGGCCCCGGTGATCCAGTCGGCGGAGGCCAGGATCGCCGAGTCGATCAACTGGCGCACCATCCAGTTCCTGCTCGAGAACGCCGTGTTCCTCTTCATCGGGCTCAACCTGGAGGCGATCCTCGAGGGCGCCATCACGAACGGGCCCGGGTTCTGGGCCGCCGTGGGAATCTCACTGGCGATCCTGGCGTCGCTGCTGGTCTCCCGCTTCGCCTGGATGGCGGTCACCACGTGGATCTATCGGCACGGTCCGCGCCGGTTGCGGGAGCGCGGCTGGAGTTGGCGCACCGGGATCGCGGTCTCGTTCGCGGGGATGCGCGGGGTGGTCACCCTCGCGGCCGTGTTCCTGCTGCCGCCGGAGACCCCGCAACGGGAGTTCCTGCAGCTCTTGGCGTTCATCGTGGTGGTCGGCACGCTGCTGGAGGGTTTGGCGCTGCCGTGGATCATCCGCCGGTTGCGGCTACCGCCGCCGGACCGGTCGCAGGAGCGGATCGAGGCGCAGATGCTGCTGGCCGAGGCGCAGACCGCCGGCCTGGCCCGGCTCGATGCGGAAGTGACCGACGCCGACGAGGAGCGGGTGATCGGCCGGTTGCGCACCAATGCCCGGTTCCTGGCCGATGCGCTCGACAACCCGGCGCCCGACGACGCCGAGCCGCTCCCCTCCGCCTACACGCGCCTGCGCCGGGCGATGATCGAGGCAGAGCGCGAGGCCGTACTGGCCGCCCGCATGGAGGGACGCTACCAGGAGCCGGCCATCCGTTCGGCGCTGGCGTTCATCGATGTGGAGGAGACCGCGCTCAAGGCCGGCTCCCCCAAGCGCCTCGAGAGCTGAGCCGCCCCGCCTAGTGCTCGCGACGTGCTCAGGCGGACGCGGGACGCATCCGTAATCGAGGTGCACCTTCGATGTCGCGGCGCAGGTTTGACCTCGCGGCGCAGTTTAGCGGACCCGTTAACCTGCGCCGCGAGGTTCTTCCTGCGCCGCGACCGCGATGAGCGGATGCACGTGGGCGCGGCACCCACGCGACCGGTGCCGCGCCGAGGGGCTAGGCGAGCTGCGGCCGGGCCTTGAGCGCGGGCGGCGCGTTCCAGGTCTTGACGATGGCCCAGCCTACGGCGGCGATCGGCACGGCGAGCACGGCGCCGATGATGCCGGCCACGATGGTGCCCGCGGTCAGGGCGACCAGGATGACCAGGGGGTGCAGCTTGAGCGACTGCGCCATCACCACGGGCTGCAGGAAGTTGCCCTCGAGCTGGTTGACCAGCACGACGATGCCCACCACGATCAACGCAACGACCCAGCCGTTGGCGACGAGCGCGACGAGGGCGGCGAGGATGCCGGCGATCGTGGCGCCGATCAGCGGGATGAACGCGGTGAGGAAGATGATCACGGCCAGGGGCAGCGCGAGGGGTACACCGAGGATGGTGAGGCCGATGCCGATTGCGGCGGCGTCGACGAAGGCGACGATGGCGGTTCCGCGCACGTAGCCGCCGAGGACCCGCACCGTGGTGGTGCCGATGCGGCGGCCGCGCTGCAGGCGCTCACCCTTGAACGGGCGCAGGAAGAACTTCCAGATGACGTCGCCGTCCTTGAGGAAGAAGAACAGGATCACGACGACGAGCACGGCGCCCGTGATGATCTCGGTGGCCACGGAGACCCCGGCGAGCGCGCCGGAGCCGAACTGGCTGCTGGTGAGGAAGTCCACCCCGGCGTTGCGGGCCGCCTCGATCTGCGCCGCGTCGATCCCCAGCGGGCCCTCGGTGAGGTAGGTGGAGAGTTCGTCGATGCCGTCCGACGCGCTGGTCGCCAGGTCGTTCCACTGGTTCTCGACCGCCAGGACGATGAGGGTGATGATGCCGCCGAAGACCACGATGGCGGTGAGGAGGGTGACCCAGGTGGACAGCATGGCCGACAGGCCGCGGCGGCGCAGCCATCCGATCACGGGGCTGAGCGCGGAGGCCAGGATCAGTGCGATCAGCACCGGGATCACGACCAGCTTCACCTGCACGAGGACAAACACGATGACGGCCACGAGACCGAGTGCCAGCAGGATCTGTGCGCTGCGCAGGCCGAGCCAGCCCAGCTTGTCGGTGAGCAGGGTGCGCAACGTGGTGGGACCGTCGGGCTGGGCACCGGACAGGCGGGCACCGGAGTTGTCTGGGGTTCGCATGGATCAACCCTAGACAACCCGACGCGACAGAGCTCGAAAACCCGCCGCCCGGCGGTCAAACGGGTGCCGGGATGAGTACGGTCGGCGCACATACGATACACACCTTTTGGATTCCATACACCCTTGAAATTCCCAGTCTCGTGTAGTGCCATGGAGGGTGTCCCAGCCGTGTGTCGGCTGCGGCCGAACCACCGAGAAACACCACTGAGGATGCCGAGCGCCACAAGCGCGAACCGACCGGTTCAGGTGTCACAACAGGTATCAAGGAGGATACAAAATGGCAGGAAACAGAGCAGTTGCCTACGAAGGTCCGGGCAAGGTCGAGGTCATCGACATCGACTACCCCACCTTCGAGCTGAAGGACGGACCTGGCGTCAACCCGGCCAACATCGGCCGCCAGGTACAGCACGGCGTCATCCTGAGAACCATCACGACCAACATCTGTGGCTCGGATCAGCACATGGTGCGCGGACGCACGACAGCGCCGGAGGGCCTGGTGCTCGGTCACGAGATCACCGGCGAGGTCGTCGAGGTGGGCCGGGACGTCGAGTTCATCAAGGTCGGCGACATCGTGTCGGTTCCGTTCAACATCTCCTGCGGTCGCTGTCGCAACTGTAAGGAGCGCAAGACCGGTGTGTGCCTGAACGTCAACCCGGACCGTCCGGGCAGCGCCTACGGCTACGTCGACATGGGCGGCTGGGTCGGCGGGCAGTCCCAGTACGTACTGGTGCCCTACGCGGACTGGAACCTGCTGAAGTTCCCGGACCGGGAGCAGGCTCTGGAGAAGATCCTCGACCTCACCATGCTGTCGGACATCTTCCCCACTGGATTCCACGGTGCGTTCACGGCCGGGATCGGCGTGGGCTCGACGGCCTACATCGCCGGCGCCGGACCCGTGGGCCTGGCCGCGGCCGTGTCCGCCCAGCTGCTGGGCGCGGCCGTCGTGATCGTCGGTGACCTCAACCCCGAACGGCTGGCGCAGGCCCGCAGCTTCGGCTGCGAGACCGTCGACCTCACCAAGGGCGAACCACAGGATCAGATCGAACAGATCCTCGGCGTGCCCGAAGTGGATGCGGCGGTGGACGCCGTCGGGTTCGAGGCGCACGGGCACGGCAAGGACGCCGGAACTGAGAAGCCGGCGACCGTGCTGAACTCCCTGATGAAGATCACCGCGGCCGGCGGAGCGCTCGGCATCCCGGGGCTCTACGTCACGGGTGACCCCGGGGCGTCCACCGAGGAAGCCAAGGTGGGTTCGCTCTCGATCAGCCTGGGTACCGGTTGGGCCAAGTCGCTGTCGTTCACCACGGGCCAGTGCCCGGTGATGAAGTACAACCGGCAGCTGATGATGGCGATCCTGCACGACAAGGTGCAGATCGCCAAGGCCGTGCACGCCCAGCCGATCAGCCTC
>Ga0247808_10000225_pt1 | contig 31814 bp, 27 predicted proteins | sample UWRJL089202R1_FD_179914 | JGI IMG/M metagenome (GOLD analysis project Ga0247808, IMG submission 179914) | Plant litter microbial communities from Arlington Agricultural Research Station in Wisconsin, United States - UWRJ-L089-202R-1 | ecosystem: Environmental > Terrestrial > Plant litter >... | reverse complement strand
GAGAAGACCCTGGCGCGTGGCAAGACCAAACGCGACACCATGCGCCTCCTCAAGCGCTACCTCGCCCGAGAGATCTTCCCCATCCTCATCGCCGTCCAAGAACGCCACGCAACCACCCAAATCGCCGTTTGACATCAATAGGAGCATCGAGACCACGCGAGACGACCTGCAGGCGTGGGCTCGGCAGCTAGATCGGCTTGACGGCCTTGATGATGGCGCCGTGCATCTGGGCGGCCACCTCGTGGGTGAACTCCACGCTGATGTCGGTGAACCCCACGGCGGTCAGCGCCACCCGGTATTCCTCGTCGGAGAGCGCCCCGGCGATGCAGCCCGCGTAGGAGCCCCGCTCGATACGCTCGGCCTCGCTGAGTTGGTTCTCGGCCACCACGTCAGAGAGCCCGAGGCGTCCGCCCGGTGCGAGCACCCGGAACATCTCGCGGGCGACGGCGCTCTTGTCGGCCGAGAGGTTGATCACGCAATTGGAGATGATCACGTTGACCGTGGCATCCGGCAGCGGGATCTCCTCGATGAAGCCCTTGAGAAACTCGACGTTCGTGGCGCCGGCCTTGGCGGCGTTCGCGCGGGCCAGGGCCAGCATCTCGTCGGTCATGTCGAGGCCGTAGGCGAAACCCGTTGGGCCTACCCGCCGGGCCGAGAGCAGCACGTCGATGCCGCCGCCGGAGCCGAGGTCGAGCACGGTCTCACCCGCACGCAGGTCGGCCACCGCGGTGGGGTTGCCGCAGCCGATGCTGGCCAGCATCGCCGCATCCGGCACCTCGGTCTGCTCTGAGACCGTGTACAGCGCCGAGCCGAAGACGTCGCTGGTCTCCAACGGCGTACCGCAGCAGGAACCGTTACTCACGTCCGTGATCTGCAGCGCCTGCGCGGCGTAACGCTCGCGCACCAGCTCGGTGATGGCCGACTTCTCGGTCACGGTCTTCTCGGTCATCTGCGGTCCTACCTCCAGAACATATCGACGGACGTCAATATTGCCCAGTATGGCGGGAACATCGACGAAGGTCAATGGGCTCACGCCGGCACCGCAGCGCGGAACAGGCAAGCCCGCCGGTCGGTCGGCGGTGCAACTGTTCCCCGTTCGGACAAATGGTGCCGGCACACCGGACGCAATCGTCCGCTTGGGGAACAGTTGGCGGACCAGGGCTGAACGGACCCCGCTGCTGAGGGCTCCGGGGCTGCGGGCCCCGCCGCTAGAGCGACTGCCAGTAGGTCAGCACCTGCGCGGTGGAGTAGATCTCGCCGGTCTTCATGCCGAGGTCGAAGATGTTGGCGGCGTGCACCTCGGGCAGCCGGTCGCCCACGGCGTCTTCCACGATGATCGGGATGAAACCGTTCTGCATGGCGTCGATCGCGGATGCGCGCACGCATCCGCTGGTGCTCAGCCCCGCGATCACGGCGGTGTCGATGCCGCGCGACACGAGGTTCGACGCCAGCGAGGTGCCGAAGAACGCGCTCGGGTACTGCTTGGTGATCAGGGTATCGCCGGGCAGCGGAGCCAGGCCGTCGATGAACGCGGAGTACGGGCTGTCGGGCAGGAACGCGGCCAGGGCCGGCACCTTGCGGAAGAAGACCCCGGCGTCCGACCCGTCCGCGGCGAGCAGAACTGTGGTGATGAAGACGGGCACGCCGGCGGCGCGGGCGGCCTCGGCGAGCACCTTCATCTGCTCGACGGGTTTCTCCACCCCCGCGTAGAGGCCGCAGGTCGTGTCGATGTAGGCCACGACCGGGTCGACGATGATCAGCGCCGGCCGGGCACCCGGTTCCAGGCCCCCGGTGTAGCCGGCGGCGGCGTAGTCGGCCGCGGCATCCGGGGTCGCTGCGCCTACTGTGGCGGTGGTGTCTGGGGTGGTGCTCATGGCTGCTCCTGATGTCGGTTCGCGTTGGTCGGGGGTCGAGGGCCGGATCATGGATCGGTGATCACGATGATAGGCAGGGTTCGGGCGCGGCCCGGGCGCGGGCCGATCACGCTGAGGATGCCGCCGATGAGCGCGAGCACCGCGAAGAGCACCAGCGCCCACTGCACTCCGGTGACGAAAGCGTTCAGGCCGCCGGGGTCCATGCCGAACAGGGTGCCGTTGTAGGCGGCGAGCCGCTCCGAGGCGCTGAGCCCGCCGGTGGCGATCGCCAGCGCGATCGCGGTGCTGAACAAGTAGCCGGCGTTCTGCAGGGTCGACCGGATGGCGTTGGCGATGCCGCGCCGGGTGGCCGGCACCCGCGACATCAGCGCCGAGGTGTTCGGCGTCATGAACAGCCCCACGCCGAGCCCCACCAGGAACAGCGCCGCGGCGATGAACGGATACGCGGTGTGCGCGCCGAGGGTGGCGGCGAACAGCAGCGCCCCGGCGCAGATCAGCAGCATGCCACCGGAGGTGAGCCAGCGGGGGTTCACCGTGCGCACCAACCGGCCGGCGAACCCGGCGGCGAGCATGGTGCCCACCGGGGCGGGCAGGATCATCACGCCGGCGTCGATGGCGCTGAGCCCCTGCACCCCCTGCAGGTACAGCGAGGCCAGCAGCACGATTGCGAAGTTGCTGATCGCATTGAAGAACGCAGCCAGGTAGATGAACGAGATAGTTCGACTTTTGAACAGGTTCACATCGATCAGCGGATGCTCGCGGCGTTTCTGCAGCAGGACGAACCAGGTCCACACCACGACCGCTGCCACCACCATGGCCAGGATCGCCGGGCTGCTCCAGCCGAGCTCGCCGCCGAAGGAGACCACCATCACGAGCAAGGCGATGCCCAGCACCGAGAGCACACTGCCGAGGTAGTCCATGCTCTCGTGCCGCACCCGGGGCCCGGACCGGGGGATGAGCTTCATCGAGAAGAGCAGCCCGATCAGGCTGATCGGCAGGCCGCCGAGGAAGATCCAGCGCCAGCCGACGACATCGGTGACCACCCCGCCGAGCAGCGGGCCGAGCACCTGCCCGACTGCGGCGACGGTGGCGTTGAGCCCTAAGCCGCTGGAGAGGATGTGGCCGGGGAAGACATCCGTGAGCAGGGCGGTGGTGTTGGTGATGATCGCCGCGGCGCCCACGCCCTGCACGAGACGCATGGCGATGAGGAAGGCGGGGTCGGCGGCGAGACCGCAGCCCAGGGTGGCGAGCATGAAGATCACGATGCCGGCCAGGTAGAGCCGGCGGCGGCCGAGGATGTCGGCGACCCGGCCGAAGACCAGGATCAGCGTGGTCGTGGCGAGCATGTAGACCAGCAGCACCCAGGTGACCTGGATCGTGGACGCCCCGAGGTCGCGGGTGAGGCTGGGCAGCGCGATGGACAGGCCGCTGGAGTTGATGAAGACGAGGATGACGCTGAGGCTGGTGGCGAAGAGGATCTGCCAGGCCCTGCGCGCGTCGGTGCCGGCGCTCATGAAACCGGGCACCCGGGCGCCCCGGTGCCGGCCACAGCCGGGAGCCGGTGGTGGTGGTCGGTGGCGTCCTGGAACGCAATCGCGGCGGCCAGGCAGAGCGCATCCTGCCAGGGCCGGGCGATGACCTGGATGCCCACGGGCAGGCCGTCCGGGGCCAGCCCGGCGGGTGCCATCAGGGCCGGGAAGCCCGTGTAATCCCAGAGCCGGGTGTTGCGCGGCACCACGTCGTGCAGGTTGAACACCTCACCGTCCACGGTCATGGTGAGGTCGTCGAGCCGCGGGGCGGTGGCGCCGATGCCGGGCGTGAGCAGCAGGTCGACGTGGGCGGCGTCCATCCGGTCGAGCACATGCTGCTGCACGAGCGGCCGACGGCGCAGCGCCCGCAGGTAGTCCACCGCGAGCGGTACAAAACCGCAGTCCAGCCGGGCGTTGGTGCCCGCGTCGAAGAGGTCGCGTCGGTCGTTGTTGGCCTCCTGGTTGGAGGCGAGTTCGCCGTAGAACACGTTCCAGGACTCGTCGTGCACGGCCTCGAGGCCATCGAATTCGATCGGCACGATCTCGGCCCCGAGCCCGGCGAATATCACGATCGCGTCTTCGTACGCGGTGAGCACGGCGGCGTCGCAGCGGTCGGTGAACCAGCCGCGCGGCACGCCGATGCGCATCCCGGCGACCAGGGCCGGGTCGGCGGCGAGGCGGGGCACGGTGGCGCCGGCGGTCGGGTCGACACCGTCGGGGCCGGCCATGAGCGGCAGCAGCAGGGCCAGGTCGGCGGCGGAGCGGGCCATCGGGCCCACGTGGTCCATGGTCCACGACAGCGAGGCCACTCCGGTGCGCGGCACGAGCCCGTAGGTGGGCTTGATGCCGGTGAGGCCGCAGAGCGCGGACGGCACCCGGATCGACCCGCCGGTGTCGCTGCCGAGCGCGAACGGCACGAGTCCGGCGGCCAGCGCGGCGGCCGACCCGGTGGAGGAGCCGCCGGTCCAGCGGGTCTCGTCCCAGGGGTTGGGCACCGGGCCGTAGCGGTCGTTGTGCGGGGAGCCACAGGCGAACTCGGTGGTGGCCGACATGAACACCGGGATCGCCCCGGCGGCCCGCAGCCGGCTGACCACGGTGGCATCGGCCGGGGCGATGCGGTCGCCGGTCTGGTTCGAACCGGCCGTCACCGGGGTGCCGGCCACGTCGATGATGTCCTTGATGGCGAACGGGATGCCCTCCAACGGGCGCTCGGTACCGGTGCGGTAGCGTTCGTCGCTGGCCGCGGCGGCCTGCCGGATGCCCGCGATCCCGGCCAGCACCGCGGCCGGAGCCGGACCGTCGGCGGCCCACCGTGGCTCGAGCAGCGCCATGGCCGCGGATGGCGTGAGCGTTCCGGCGCGATAGGCGGCGAGCAGTTCGGTGACGGTGAGGGTGGGAACGTGGAGGGGTGCCGCACCCGGCATGGTGGCCGCGCCCGCAGCCAGGATGGCAGGCGCGGCGGCGGTCGTGACGGCGGGCGCCACGGCACCAACGGCCTCACCGGCCGGCTCCCCCGCCGGCTGACCGACCACCACACCGGTCGCGACCGGCCCCGCCGGATCTGCGGCGGCGAGCAATCTCCGGAACAGCAGGTCGGCGTGGCCGGGCTCGTTGGCGTCGGCGGAGGGCGACGCCGGCATCGGGCGCCGGCGGCTCTCCTCCAGCCCAGCCTGCAGCAGGGGCGTGATGGTGAGGCGCGCCTGCTCGTTGCCGAAGACGGTGTTCGTGCCGGTGGTGGTGCTCATGGGGTACCCGTTCTGCTGACAGCGCCGAAAGCGGCGCGGTCTAGTGGTTGGTCGCGTGCAGCAGGTCGGCCTGCTCGGCGAGATAGTGGAACAGTTGCGGGCGGCGGTCGCGACTGAGCGGGAAGACGGCGCGCACCCGCTCGACCTCGGCGAGGTCGAGCCCGGCGTGCAGCAGCACTGGATTGGTGTGCGCAGGGGCCGCGGCGACGACCGCGCCGTCGGGGGCGACGACACAGGAGAGCCCGAAGTAGCTCGTGGTGACCCCGGCCAGGGTCTCAGGTCCGCCGCGGTTGGGGGCGACGATCCAGACCTGGGATTCCAGCGCCCGCACCTGCAGTTCCGCCGTGAAGAGGGCCTCGCGGGTGCCCAAAGAGCTCACCAGCGCCACCACCACCTCCGCCCCGGCGGCCCGGGCGGCCAGCCAGTGCTCCGGGAAGGTGCGGTCGTAACAGATCAGGCAGGCGATGCGGGTGCCGAAGGCCTCGAAGACCACGGTGCCCTCGCCGGGCTCGAAGAACCGCTTCTCGTTGATCGCCACGTCGCCGACCTGGTTCATCGGGATCGACGCCTTGCGGTAGGCCGGCACTGTATCGCCGCGAAAACTCGTGCCGGGCACGAGGGCGCCCTGCGCGTCGATCACGACGGCCGAGTTGTACAGCGTGCCGTCCGCGGCCCGTTCGTAGAGCCCGAAGATCACCCCGGTGCCCAGCCGCCGGGCGGCCGCGGCGAACGCATCCGTGTCGGGGCCGGGGATGGTCTGGGCCCAGTCCGTGTAGGCGTCGTCGGTGCTGCCGCCGAAATACGGCGTGGTCGCCAGTTCGGGGAACACCACCACGTCCACGCCGGGCGCGGCGGCCTGCTCGAACAGGTCGAGCAGGCCGGCCACGGCCGTGGCACGGTCGGGCGAGCATCCGCCCGACTGCACCACGGCGACGTTCAGGATGCGGTGGTGGCTCTCGGCGGAGCCGCTCACGACACCGACAGGTCGGCCACCACGTCGGCGCGGGAGGTCATCAGCGGCTGGATCTTGGTGCCGAAGTCGTCCATTCCCTTGATGAAGTCGTCGAAGACCAGCATGATGCCCTTGGTGCCGTGCACCTCTGCGGCCTCGTCGAGCAGCTTCGCGACGGTCTCGTAGGAGCCCACCAGGGTGCCCATGTTGAGGTTGACGGCGCCCTCTGGCGCGGCGATGGTCTTGGCGGTGCTGGTCTCGTCGCCGGTGTCGCTGGCGGCCTGGCCGATCATCCAGCCGATGGCGGTGAGGTCGATGCCGTCGTTGTAGTTCTGCCAGAGGGCCTGGGCCTCGGCGTCGGTCTCGCCGGAGATGATCATGAACAGCACGTAGGCGCCCACGTCACGGCCGGTCTTCTCGGCGGCCACGGCCAGCGCGGTGACCCCGGAGGCGTGTGCGGTGGGGGTGTTCACGCCCAGGCCCATCACGAAGTTGTAGTCGGCGTACTTGGCGGCGAATTCGATGCCCACGGCGCTCTGGCCGGCTGAGACCACGGGGATGTGGGTTTCGGGCATCGGCAGCATCTTGCAGTCTTCCATGGTGAAGAACTCACCCTTGAAGTCGCTGACGCCCGTGGTCCAGAGGTCCTGCATGACGCGCACGTACTCTTCGGTGTACCGGTAGCGGCGTTCGAAGTGCACATCGCCGGGCCAGATGCCCATCTGGGCATATTCGTCCTTCGCCCAGCCGGAGACCAGGTTGACGCCGAACCGGCCGTGCGAGATGGAGTCGACTGTGGTGGCCATCCGGGCGGCGACCGCGGGCGGCAGGGCCAGCACGGCGGCGGATGCGTAGAGCTTGATCCGCTCGGTGGCGGCGGCGAGCCCGGCCATCAGGGTGAACGACTCGAGGTTGTAGTCCCAGAATTCGCTGTCGCCGCCGAACCCGCGGAACTTGATCATCGAGAGCGCGAACTCGAAACCGTAGTCCTCGGCCTTCTTGACGATCTCGAGGTTGAAGTCGTAGCTGGGCTTGTACTGCGGCGAGGTGTTGGAGATGAGCCAGCCGTTGTTGCCGATCGGGATGAATACGCCGATGTCCATGAGAGGTCCTTTTCTGGGGTGAGGGGCGGTTGGTGGAGCCGGAAAAGCTGTGGGTCAGGCGTGCGCTTTGGCGGATTGCCGACGGATCGCCTGGGAGAGGGCGACGGCCACGATCAGGGCGCCGCCGTAGAAAAGCTGCTGCACGAAGCTCTGCGCGCCGAGCATCTGCAGGCCGACGACCCCGGTGAAGAGGAAGAAGACCGCGATGAAGGTGCCCACGGCGTTGAACCGGCCGGGCACGATGGCGGTGGCGCCGAGGTAGCAGGCCGCGAATGCCGGCAGCAGGAACGACTGGCCGCTGGACGGGTCCGCGCCGCCGAGGCTGCCCGCGTAGACGATGCCGGCGATGCTGGCGACCAGGCCGGAGCCGACGAACGCGCCGATCCGGAGCCGGTTGACGTTGAGGCCGCTGAGTTCGGCGACCTGCCGGCCCCGGCCCACGAACAGCAGCCGGCGGCCGATCGGGGTGGAGGTGAGGATCACGAGGATGATCGCGGCGGCGATGAGGCCGTAGAAGAACTGCAACGGCATGCCGAGCAGCCCGCGGAACCCGACGGTGGCCTGCACGAGCGCCGAGTCGACACCGGTGACCGAGGAGGAGTTGCTCATCCACTGCACCAGGCCGAGCATCACGGTGGCCGAGCCGAGGGTGACGATGAAGGAGTCGATCTTGAACACCACCACGAGCACCCCGTTGATCAGACCCACGGCCAGACCCACCACGAGCGCGGCGGCCAGGCTGGGCAGCAGCGGCACCCCGAACTGGGCGTTGAGCACGGCCACGGTCATCGACGACATCGACAGGGTCGACGCCACCGACAAGTCGAACTCGCCGGCGGTGAGCGGGAACAGCAGGCCGAGGGCGAGGATCAGGAGCACGGCCTGGGAGCCGAGCACATTCTGCAGGTTGCCGAGGGTGAAGAAGGTGTTCGGCAACGCCAGGCTGAAGACCACGATCACGGCGAGCCAGGCGATCAGCAGGGCGTAGCGCTCGGTGTGCAGCCAGAAGCTGCGGGCGGGCACGGCCGGGCGGCCGCGCTTGGCGGGGGTGCCGGGGCCGGGCGGGGTGCCGGGTGCGGCATCCGTGGTGCTGACGGGTGCTGTCGTGACGGTCATGAAACACTCTCCTTCGGCCGGGCCGGGGTCTCGGTCAGGCTGGTGATGACGGATGCGGCGATCAGTTCATGGGTGAGGTCGTCGCCGGTCAGTTCGGCGTGCGGGCGCCCATGGGCGAGCACGATGACGCGGTCGCAGACCGCGGCGAGCTGGTCGTAGTCGCTGGAGGCGCAGATGATGGGCACTCCCCCGGCGGCGGTGGACCGGAGCAGGTCGAAGATGATGCTGCGGGCGCCGATGTCGACACCCTGGGTGGGTTCCTGGAGCAGGATCAGCTGCGGGTCGTCTTGCAGCCACTTGCCCAGCACGGCCTTCTGCTGGTTGCCGCCGCTGAGGGTGCTGAACAGGGCCTCGGGGTTGCGCGGGCGGATGTCGTAGCTTTCGGCGATCTCGTCGGCGCGGCGGCTGAGACCGGTGGCGTTCAGGCCGAACCAGGAGCGGAACCTGCCGATCACGGGCAGGGTGACGTTCTGTTCCACGGTGAGCTCGCCGACGCCGCCCTGGGTCTTGCGGTCGGCCGGCACGTAGACGATGCCGGCGGTGAGGGAGGTGCGCGGTGACGCATCCGCCAGGTTGCTGCGGGTGCCGCGGAGGGTGAGCTGGCCGGTGGCGGCGTGGGCGCCGTAGATGCCGGCGAGGGCGTCTTCGAAGCCGGAGCCGGCCAGGCCGGTCAGGCCCACGATCTCGCCGGCGGCGACGTCGAAGCTGAGCTTGTCGACGTGGCCGGTGGCGAGGTCGTCGACCCGGGCGACGGCGCCGGCATGGTGGGTGGCGGCGGGTGCGCCCTGTTTGGCGGGGCGGAGGGTGCGGCCCACGATCAGCTGCACGAGGTGCTCGTCGGTGGTGTCGGCGGTGGTCAGGTGTGCCTGCACCTCGCCGGCGCGCAGCACGGTGACCCGGTCGGTGTGTTCGAGCACCTCGGTCATGTCGTGCGACACGAGCAGCGCGCTCATACCGCCGTCGGCGACCAGTTCCTTGACCACGCGGAAGAGCAGGTCGGTGTCTTCCTTGGGCAGGAACACGGTGGGTTCGTCGAGCACCAACAGGGAGCGGTGGTCGCCGAGTTCGCTGACGGCGCGGAGGATGGCGATGAGGGCCCGGTCGGTGTCGCCGAGCCGGTCGACGGTCTCACCCGGGTCGATGGTGAGGCCGAACCGGGCGAAGGTCTCGGCCGCTCTGGCCCGTTCCTTCTTCCAGTTGATCAGCGGTCCGCGGCCGGCGACGATGCTGCTGATCCGCAGGTTCTCCACCACGCTGAGCTCGGGTACCAGACCGAGGTCCTGGTGCACGAAGCTGATGCCGAGGGTGCGGAAGTAGCCGGGGGCGATCGGGAGCGTGATCGGGGTGCCGCGCAGCCAGGCGCGGGCACCCGCATCCGGGGTGTAGAAGCCGCTGAGGATCTTGATCAGCGTCGACTTGCCCGAGCCGTTCTCCCCGAGCAGACCATGGATCTGCCCGGGGAGAACGTCGAGGTCGACGTGAGAGAGCGCGGTGAGGCCGCCGAAGGTCTTCGACAGGTTCTCAATTTTCAGCAGGGGCGCGAGCGCCTCGGGGGTGCGCTCTGACGGTGTCGACGTGGAGGGAATCACTACGGCTGGCCCCACAGCGCTTCGTAGCCGGTGATGTAGGCGTCGCCGTAGCCTTCGGTCGAGCCCGGCGGGGTGCCGGTCTCGTCGACGTTCTCCTTGGTGAACACCTTGAGCGGGGTCTGCGCGAAGCCGTCTTCAACGACCGGGGCGCCGGTCAGCACGCGACCGACCTGGTCCATGGTGGCCCAGCCGAGCCAGGGCATCGACTCGCCGACGTCCATGGCGAGCACCTCGCCCTCTTGCATGATCTTGAGCACGGCGGGGGTGCCGTTGAACGACGCTGCCTTCACCTGGCCGACCTTGCCGGCGGCGACGACTCCGGCCTCGACGAACAGGGCCATCGAGTCGAAGACCGGCAGCACGTAGTCGAGTTCGGGGTTGATCTGGATCTCGGACTGCACGCTGGTGGAGATCTTGGTGGCCCAGTCGGCCAGCGGAACGTTGACCTCCTTGACGGTGCACTCGGGGCAGTTCGTAGCGATCTCGTCTTTCATCGCGTCGATGATGCCGCCGGCGACGGGCACCTCCGCGGTGTTGACGAGGAGGATGTTGCCCGTGCCCTCGGTCTCCTGGATGGCCCAGTCGGCGCTGAGCCGGCCGGACTCGTTGAATGGGGCGGTGACCTGTGCGGCGACGAGGTCTTTGATCGAGTCGGGGATCGGCTCGCCGTCCTGGATGGTGTGGGTGACGACCACGGGGATGCCGGCGGCCTTGGCCCGCTCGAGGGCGGGGACCAGCAGTTCACCGTTGATGCCCTGGGAGAGCAGGATGACGTCGGCCTTCTGGCTGATCGCCTGGTCGATGCCGGCGGTGTGCTCGGTGGGGCTGCCCTGGTTGGTGTACTCCACCCAGGTGGCCCCGTAGCGCTCGGCCACCTTCTGGGTCTCCTCGCTCACCGTGACGATGAACGGGATGGCGCTGGTGTTGGGGATGTTGAAGATGGTCTTGCCGGCGATGTCGGCCATGGCGAACGGCTCGGCGTCGAAGGTGAACTCCGGGTCGGCGCTGAACTTCTCGATCTGCGAGGTGGCGTAGGCGAGGCCATCGGCGGTGCCGCTTGAGTCGGTGGTGCTGCTGGCGGCCGTGGTGGCGGCGCAGCCGGTGAGCATCAGGGCGGCGCTCACCCCGAGTGCGGACCAGGTGAGGAATTGCCGGGAACGAGTATGCATGTGGTTCTCCTAGGTGCGGGCACGTCTTGAGGATGCTGGGGGGAAGGCGGTGCGGGACTGGAAAAGCAGGGTTCCTGTTGACGGTGGGTGTCGCCGGTCGGAAGGCTGTGCATTCGAATGGATACCGAATGCATTCGAATGTAGCCGACGTAAATTACGCGAAAACGCACAAACGGGCCCCCGGCGTAACGGTCTTTGGTCGGTAGTGTTACGGCCGCGTTAAAGCGGCGGCGTGTCGGCCCCGAGGGCTACGCGGCGGGGGCGGGCCAGGGCGCGGTGGTGCCGCGTTCCACGAGGTGCACGGGAAAGACCGTGCGTTCGGGCGCATCTGTGAAGGTGCCTTCGATGCGGTCGAGCAGCCGGTTGGTGCCGGCGGTGGCGATCTCCAGTAGCGGCTGGCGCACCGTGGTGAGGTCGAACATCGACCAGCTCGACATCCGCAGGTCGTCGTAGCCGATCACCTGCACGTCGTGGGGAATGGACAGGCCCAGCCGGTTCGCCGCGTCGATGACCCCGTAGGCGATGTAGTCGGTGCCGCAGTAGACCACGCTGGGGCGCTCGGGCAGGCTGAGCAGCTCGAGGCCCATGCTGAGGCCGGTCTCGTGTTCGATCAGGCCGCGGCGCACGAGGCCGGGCTGCAGTGGGATGCCCAGATCGCCCAGCCGGGCGCGGAAGGCGACCTCCCGGAAGTTGATGCTCGGGTTGTTCTCCGGGCCGCCGATCATGGCGACACGGCGGTGGCCGAGCCCGTAGAGATAGTCGGCGATGAGCACACCGCCGTGGCTGCCGTCGGCCACGAACCGGTCGATGGCGCCGGCGTTGGGCGAGGTCACGTCGCGGCCGATCACCACGAGGGGCAGTCCGCGGGCCACGAGGTCTTCGGCGAGGGTGGAGCCCACCCGGGCCTGCATGAACATCGCCCCGGCCACGAGCCCGCCGCGCAGGGCGTCGACGTCGCGTTCGCGCTCGCCCTCCGAGCGGTCGCTGAGCAGCAGCATCCGGTAGCCGCGCTCATTGAGGGTCGTCTGCACCGCGTCGACCAGCTGCGGGTAGACCGGGTTCTGCAGGTCGGCCACGAGCACCGCGATCGAGCGGCTCACCCCGGTGATCAGGCTCTGCGCCATGAGGTTGGGCGAGTAGTTGATGGTGCGGGCGATCTCCCGGATGTGCTCCCGCGTGGCCGGCGACACCCGCGGGTCGTCGCGCAGGGCGCGGGACACCGTGGACTGCGAGACGCCTGCCGCACGGGCCACGTCGTAGCTCGTCGAATGGCCAGCGCTCATGAGTCTCAGACTATGTCACCGGATGCCGCGCGGCCGGTCTTGCGGGCGGGTGTCCGCCGCCGGGTTCCTCGGGCCGCGGGCGCACCGGAGCCCGGCGCATCCGGCCCGGCATGGTCTCGCGGTGCAGCGGGCACAGCTGTTGCTCGAACGGACATTTGCGCCCGGTGCGCCGGCCGCAATTGTCCGCTTCTGAAACAGTCCGGCCGCGGAGCCGGCACCGGTCGCAGCGGAGGCCCGCAGCGCGGGCCGTACACTGAGCCATCGAGAACAGCCACGATCGCGAACATCCGGGCTTGCGAACGGCCGGGCTCGAGAACAGCAGCGGCGAGAGGACCAGCGGTATGACGGACATCGGAGCCACCGGGCGTATCCAGCCCGAGTCGACCGAGCACGCCATGCTGCGCGCCCTCGGCGAGCGCCTCGGCGTCGCGCTCGAGTCGCGTACCCTCACGGTTCCCGGCGGACTGCGCGTGGAGGTCGAGGGCATCGACCCCGCCGCGAGCGTGCTCGTGCAGCTCGTGGCCAATACCGGCACTCCCAAGTCGTCGCACCGCAACAAGGCCATCGCCGACATGCTCAAGCTGGTGTGGCTGCGCGGCGTGCTGCCCACCCGGCCCCGACTGGTGATCTGCATCAGCGAGCCGCTGGCCCGTTTCTTCACCCCGGCATCCTGGCCCAGCGCCGCCGCGGCCGATATGCACGTGGATGTCTACATCTTCCGTCCGGATGCGCCGCTGGAGCTCCTCACCCGCTGAACCCTGGCCTCCGGAACACCATCCGGGCGCTGAGTTGGGAACTTCGCACGATTGACGGGCCGCCGCACTGTGCAAAGTTCCGAACTGAGCGGACAACGCACGGTCGGAGACGCTCAGCGGGGCGGGATGCGGCGATGACCGTCCGTGACGGTGGCCCTGAGCGTGAAGACGATGCCGACAGCAGCCAGGGCGACCAGGCCCGCGCAGAAGACGACGATCATCCGGCCGCGCGTCCGGACCCGGACGCCACGGACGCGAGGCTGGCTGCGTAGGCCAACGCGGCGGCCGACACCGGGGTGCCGGCCGGGGTGAGCGCGGAGGTCTCCGGCGCCAGGGCCGCCACCCGCAGCGGCAACACCCCGGCCCAGATCGACCGGTCGTCGCCGTCATCCGCTGTCTCGGAGGCGCCGTGGGCGCGCACCTTCACGCTGGCCTCGTCCAAGGGGAGCCGCAGCACGAGGGTTGCGGCGAGTTCGCGCTTGGTCATGTCGCGCACCTCGGTCCAGCGCCCGGGCATCAGGTGTTCGGAGACGACGCGCATGGCCTCCTCCTTGTCGGCGGCGGCAACAACCGTCGGCACGCCGAACACGACGGCGCTGCGATAGTTCATCGAGCTGTCGAACAGCGAGCGGGCGTACACGAGTCCGTCGAGGTGGGTCACCGTGACCGAGATCGGGGTGCCGGCTGCCATGGCCCGGAAGATACCGCTGCCGGTGGAGCCGTGCAGATAGATGGCATCCCCGCCGCGGCCGAAGCCCATCGGCAGCACCAGCGGCAGGCCGTCGCGCACGATCGCGACGTGAGCGACGAGCGCGTCGTCCAGGATGCCGTAGAGCTCGGTCCGGTCGGTGCGCTGGCGCTCGGGCGCCCGGGTGATGCGGGTTCGGTCGGTGACGGGGAGGGGGCCGGATGCGGCGCCGTGCGCGGTGGCTCGGGGCCGGGCGGTGGGTGCTTCGGTCGCGTTTTCGGCGCCGGGCGTGTGGGCTCGGGGGTGTGTGGAGTGGGGCATGCTACTAGGATCGAGCGCGGACTGGATCGGCGACAGGGCCAGTTCTGACCACTTCAACTAGACCGGTTGCCCGGCGCGAGCCCACCGCAGGAGGAACCAGCATGAACGTTCACGAGCTGCCGATTGTGCTCGATCGGGCGTCGGAACTGCCGCTCGCCGCCCAACTCGCCACGGCACTGCGACGCGCGATCCTCGACGGGATCCTGCGTCACGACGAGGCTCTACCGTCGACACGCACGCTCGCCAGCTCGGTGCGGGTGTCGCGTGGAACGGTGGTCGCCGCTTACGACCAACTCGCCGGCGAGGGGTACCTGCTGGCACGTCCGGGCTCGGCGACGCGGGTGATGGTGGAGCGTCCCGACACTCTCACCGGCGCCGTTGTCGGCAGCCGCGGCCCGCTCTCCTCCGACGTGGCCCGTATCTCGGTTCCCCACCCGAGTGCAGCGGGTGCTGTCGGGCCCGGCGCTACCCGCAGGTCGGCACCGCGCCAGGTTCCGGCGGCGAACCAGCGCCGGGCTCCCGGCGATAGGACACAGGACACCCCAGCTCCCCACCTCACTCACCCGGCGATGATCGATCTGGCTCCTGGGCATCCGTCGACCCAGGGGCTCGTCGACCCCGCGTGGACCGCGGCCTGGCGGTCCGCCGTCGCCGCATCGGGGCGCAGCGACTCGCCGCCACCCAGCGGCACGCTCGAGCTGCGCACCTCGATCGCCGACCATGTGCGGCGTGCGCGGGGCCTGGCCTGCCGGGCAGAAGACGTGATCGTCACGGCCGGCACCAGCGACGCCCTGGCCAGCATCGGGCTTGCCCTCGCGACTCTCGTCGGCGAGCACCAGCCCCACCCCGCCCCGCGGATCGCGGTGGAGGACCCCGGCTACCCCACCGCACGCCGGGTGCTGCGCCGGGTGGGCGCCCACCTGCAACCCGTGCGCACCGATGAGAACGGCATCGACCTGACCGCGCTCGCCGCGCTCGCCCCGGCGCCGCATGCCGTGCTGGTCACGCCGAGCCACCAGTACCCGCTCGGCAGCAGCCTCTCGGTGCAGGCGCGGCTCGACCTGCTCGAGTGGGCCCGGGCATCCGGCGCCGCGGTCATCGAGGACGATTACGACAGCGAGTTCCGCTTCGGCACCTCGCCGCTGCCGGCCCTCGCCACCCTCGACACGTCCGGCCGGGTCGCCCTCGTCGGCAGCTTCTCCAAGACCGTCACCCCGTGGATCCGGTGCGGCTACATCGTGGCCACCGGCGACCTCGGGGCGGCGCTGAACGAGGTGCGGAACGACCTCGGCCCGTCGGTGTCCGGAGTGCAGCAGGCGGCGCTCGCACACTACCTCGGCAGCGGCGGCCTGGCCCGTAATGTCACCCGGGTGCGCCGCGAGTACGCCCACCGTCGCGCCCTGGTGATCGGCGCCCTCGGCGCGCTGCCCGGAGTGAGGCTGTCCGGCCTCGACGGCGGGCTGCACGTTGTGGTGCATCTCTCGCCGGCCACCGAGGCGGGCACCACCGGTACGGATGTATCCGCTCTCGTCGCGCACGCCGCCGCGCACGGGGTGCGCGTCGCGCCGCTGGCCGACTACGCGGTTGTCGACCGGGGGCAGCAGGGCCTCGTGCTCGGCTACGGCGCGCCGACCGACCTGGAGCTCGGGCGCGCCCTCGAGGTGCTCGCCCAGCTCCTCACGCACCCCGCCCGGCACCACCCCCACCCGGCGCGGGAGTTTACCTGCGCGTAACAGCAGACGGACTTTCGCGAAATCTGCGCCGCCTACTGTGAAAGCCAACGGACCTCCGCGGGCCATTTGCCACTCGACTCACTCAGTCGGCTGATCACTTCACCCGCTCGCTCTCCTCCTCTCGATCTCTCGAAACGTGCCTTGGAGGCCAGCGTGCAGCACACCGATCCCCGACCCGCCGAGACGGATGCGTCCCTCTTCGACCCGGCCGAACTCCGCCGGGCTCTCGCCGGCATGGCCACGTCCGTCACCCTCGTCACCACGAACGTGAACGGCGCCGCGTACGGCTTCACCGCCAACAGCTTCACCAGCGTCTCGGTGACCCCGCCGCTCGTGGCCGTGTTCCTGGCCGAGACCGCCGAGAGCTACCCGGCCTTCGCCCGCACCGACCACGTCGCCATCAACGTCCTCGCCGACGACCAGGGCGACGTAGCCCGGCACTTCGCCACCAAAGGCATCGACAAGTTCTCCGCCGTCACCCTGCACGGCGACTACGACCGCGTTCCCGTCGTCACCGGCGCCCAGGCCTCTCTGCTCGGCCAGGTGCACGAACGCTGGACCGTGGGCGACCACCTCATGATCATCGTGCAGGTCGACGAGGTCATCCGCACCGAGCGCATCCCGCTCGTCTATCAGAACCGCGAGTTCAGGAAGCTGGTCTGACCCCATGACCCTCACCTCCCCCTCCGCACCGACCTCAGCCCCCAGCAGCACGGCCGACTCGATCTCGATCCGCGGCGCCGTCAAGATCTACGGCTCCGGCGCCAGCCAGCACGTGGCACTCCAGAACGTGGACGTCGACATCAAGCGCGGCCAGTTCGTCAGCATCATCGGCCCGTCCGGATGCGGCAAGTCCACGCTGCTCCGCCTCATCGCGGGCCTCGAAACCGCCGACTCCGGCACCGCCGAGGTGTTCGGGGTCACCCCCGAGCGCGCCTGCGCCGCCAAGATGATCGGCCTGGTGCCCCAGGCTCCCGCCCTGCTGCCGTGGAAGGACGTGCTGGGCAACGTGAGCATGCCCGCCAAGGTCAACCGCCGCGCCGACAAGCTGCGCCGCCGCATCCACGGACACCTCGAACGCCCCGCGCCCGACATGCTCGACCTGCTGGGCAAGGCGGGGCTGACGGATGCGGTGCACAAGCTGCCCGCCCAGCTCAGCGGCGGCATGCAGCAGCGCACCGCCATCGTGCGGGCGTTCGGCGTGCAGCCCGACGTGCTGCTGATGGACGAACCGTTCTCAGCGCTCGACGAATTCACCCGCGAGTCCATCCAGGAGCAGCTGCTGGACATCTGGGACGAGAACAAGACCACGGTCGTCTTCGTCACCCACTCGGTCTCCGAGGCGGTGCGGCTCTCCGACAAGGTGCTCGTGATGTCGGCCCGCCCGGGCCGGATCACCGCATCCGTGGACATCACCCTGCCGCGCCCGCGCAGCCAGGCGATGCTCAAGACCGCCGAGTTCCACCACTTCGAAGACGTCATCCGCGATCACCTGCAGACCGCCTGGCAGGAGAACCCGATCACCGGGTCCACCCCGATCCCGGCAGGAGCCGCCCAGTGAGCGTCATGACCGAACCCGCAACGATTCAGGAGAGCCCCGTGACCGCACCCGCGGCCCCGCCCGCCCAGAAGTCCGCCACCAAGTCCGGCCTGCCCAAACAGCTCGGCTTCCTGCGCCCGGCCTATTGGCTGCCGCTCGCGGTGCTGCTGGTGGCGCTGGGTTTCCTGTGGACCATCACCGCCGCCGACAGCCCGTACCTGCTCCCGCCGCTCGCGTCGGTCGGTGAGGCGCTGGCCGCCAACCCCGGTTTCTACCTCAGCAACGCGTGGGCCACCCTCGCCGTGGCGCTGGTCGGCCTGGCCATCGGCTTCGTCGCCTCGTTCATCCTTGCGGTGCTCGTCTCCGAACTGCCCATCGCGCGCCGGGCCATCATGCCCATCGCCGTGGTGCTCAGCGTCACCCCGCTCGTGGCCATCGCCCCGGCCCTGGTGGTGGCGTTCGGCTTCGGCCCGGAGCCCAAGCTCATCGTCACCGCGCTGATCTGCTTCTTCCCCATCCTCATCAACGTCGCCACCGGCCTCCGCTCGGTCTCCCCCGCCGTGCTGCAGGTCTTCACCACCCTGCACGCCTCACGCCTCGAGATGCTCTGGCACGTGCGGATGCCCAGCGCCCTGCCCTACCTCTTCACCGCCCTGCGCGTGGTGTTCCCACTCTCGATCATCGGCGCCGTGGTCGCTGAGCTCTCCGCCCCGGGCGCCGCCGAGGGCCTCGGCACCGTGATCAGCGTCGCCTCCTCGAACAACCGCCTCGCCGTGGTCTACGCGGCCATCCTGTGCCTGGCGATCATGGGCTCGCTGCTGCTGCTCATCATCACCGCCATCGAGGACCGCGTGCTGCACTGGCACGAGTCCCGCCAGGGCGCCACGAGCTGACACCCCCGAACCTTTTCTGCCGCAGCATCCGCAGCATCCGCACCACAGCCCTGTTTCATGCGTACCCGTTTCACGCACTGCCTCCCGCATCACCCGTCCCCTCTTCCCCCACCACACCAGGAGACCGCCATGCCCATTCGCCCCACCCACGCGTTGGCCGCCGTTGCCATCGCCGCCCTCACCCTCGGCCTCGCCGCCTGTAGCCCGGCCGCCGACGATGCCCCCTCCACCGACACGGCCGCCGCCGCCAGCGCCATCTCGGCCGACCGCTGCGAGCTGAACAAGGCCGCCGGCACCATCAACTTCCTCACCGGGTACCAGTACCAGGCGTCGGTGTCGATCCTCAACATCATCGCCGCCGACCAGCTGGGCTACTTCGACGCCCTGTGCCTCGACGTCGACATCCAGCCCGGCACCGGTGACACCAGCCAGAACGCCCAGCTGCTCGCCTCCGGCCAAGTCACCATCACGAGCGTCGACGAGCAGAACCTCATCACCGCGCAGGACAACGGCATCGACGTCACCGGCATCGCCACCTACTCCAACGTGGGCCTGGAGATCCTGATGACCGGCACCGACGTGACCGACCTCAAGCAGCTCGACGGCACCATCCTGGGCCAGAAGGGCAACCTGCCGCCGGCAGTGGGCGCCATGCTCACCAACGCGGGGGCCGACCTCGCGTCGATCCAGCAGGTTGTCGTGGGCTATGACCCCTCGATCCTGCCGCGCGGCCAGGTGGACTCGCTCACCGGCTTCATCTCCAACGAGCCCAACCTGCTCGAAGCCGCCGGCGAAGACGTCACCGTCTGGCGCCCCTACGACTTCGGCGTGGCCGGGTCGCTCGGCAGCCTCGCCGTGAACAACGAGTTCGCCGCCGATAACCCCACCGCGGTCGAAGACTTCCTGCGCGCCAGCCAGCACGCCTTCGACTACTGCGGGGAGAACGGCGAGGAGTGCGTCGACTTCGCTGCCGACCTCTCCGGTGAGGGCTTCGACGCCGCACACAACCTCAAGGTCTGGACCACCGAGTACGACATCGTCGTCGACAACCAGGCCACGGATGCCCCGATCGGCCTGATCGACTTCGACAACGTCACCGCCGAGTCCGGGTTCCTCGTGGACAGCGGCCAGATCGCCACCGCCCCGGCCGACCCCACCGCCTACTTCGACAACAGCTTCATCGAGGCGATCTACGACGGCACCACCCTCATCTGGCCGGCCCCGTAACCCGGCTCACCGCAGCGTCGCGCGGACGCACAGCCTCGCAGCACTGAGTTTGCGGACATCCCTCCTTCGTTTTCGCGAACGATGGCGGGATGTCCGCAGCTGAACCACCCCCAACCTTCATCTCCCTCCCGCACCACGTCCGTCTCGGCCCTCGCCGTCTCCGTCGCAGCCTCCCCGGTGTTCCACCACAGCAGAGAAAGAGTGTTTCCCATGTCAGCACGCGAGTACGGCGTCTTCCTCCCGATCGGCAACGGCGGGTGGCTGGTGTCCACCACCGCGCCGCACCCAGACGGCAGCTACGAGTACAACAAGACCACCGCGGTGCTCGCCGAGCAGGCCGGCCTCGACTTCGTCATGTCGATGGCCAAGTGGCGCGGCTTCGGCGGCTCGACCGACCACTGGGGCAACACCCTCGAGTCGATGACCATGATGGCGGGCCTGGCCGAGGCCACCGAAAAGGTGAAGATCTGGGCCACCGTGCACGCCAACATCCACAGCCCCGCCATCGCCGCGAAGATGTTCGTGACCCTCGACCAGATCTCGAACGGCCGCGCCGGCATGAACATCGTCTCCGGCTCCTACGCCGACGAGTTCGAGCAGATGGGCCTCTGGGACGCGACCATGTCGAAGGAGGCCCGTTACCAAATGGTGGAGGACTGGACCCGGGCCGTCACCCGGCTCTGGACCGAGGACTCCGTGACCATGCAGAGCGACACCTTCACCCTCACCGACTGCGTCTCCCGGCCGCACCCGCGCGTGCAGCCCACCCTGATCAGCGCCGGCCGCTCGCCGCGCGGACGCAAGTTCCAGGCCGAACTCTGCGACGGCGCGTTCCTCTCCGGCGACACCATGGAGGAGCTGCGCGAGTCCTCCCGCGACGTACACGACCAGGCCGCTGCGCTCAATCGTTCCGTGAAGACCTACGCTATGCTCACCGTGGTGATGGGCGACACGGATGCCGACGCCCAGCGACGTGTCGACGTGATCGGCGCCGGCGTCGACGTGGAGGCCCTGGCCAACATGCGGGTCTCCTGGGGCATGCCGCGCGATCGCGCGACCTCCTGGACCGAGTCCGCCACCGGGCAGGACGCCTTCCAGACCCCCTACGTGGTCGGCTCACCCGACACCGTGCTGGGCCACATCAACACCGTCGTCGAGGGGGCCGAACTCGACGGCCTGATGCTCATCTTCCCCGATTACCACGCCGATCTGCCCGCCTTCGGCGAGGCCGTGCTGCCCACCCTCCGGGCCCAGGATGCCGCTCGCCAGACGAGCGGACTGGTCACCTCGTGACCCCCGACGACGCCTTCGCGGGCCTGTCCAACCGGTCCGGCGCCCTGCTCGTCGTGGACGTGCAGCGCTCCTTCGCCGACCTGGGCTACCTCGCCGACTACGGCCTCGACACCGCGGCCGAGGACTCCATCGCCGCGGCCATCCGCAGCACCGCGGGCCTCGTCGACGCCGCCCGCGCGGCCGGCGTGCCCGTGGTCTGGATCGAACTGGCCTCGGACCCGGAGCGGCTCTGGGGCGCCAGCAACTGGTTGCGCGGCCGCGGCTTCGATGAGCCGATGGACGACACCGAACCCTGCGTGATCGGCACGCCCGGCGCCGACTGGTACGGCCTGGAGCCGGCCGCCGGCGAACCACGCATTCAGAAACGGCACTACAGCGGCTTCCAGGGCACCGAGCTGCACGCCCTGTTGCAGGGCCTCGGCGTGGTGTGGGTGGCGGTGGCCGGTCTCACCACCGAGTGCTGCATCGCCGCGACCGCCACGGACGCGTTCCAGCTGGACTACCCGGTGCTGATCCCCAGCGACGCTACCGCCGCGTATGAGGTGCGGGTGCACGAGAACGCGCTCGAGATCCTGGCGCTGACCACGGCGCACGTGGTGACGAGCGACGAGCTGGCCGGGTTCTTCCCCGCGCCGGCTGCGGATGCGACGGCGCACGGCGTGCCCGCGGCATCCGTTCTGACCGGTTCGGCGGTGTCGGCATGACCGCGCCCGAGCAGGACCCGAAACACCTGCACCTGGCCTTCGACCTGTCGTTCACGCACTCGGAGGGCCGCTGGGCCCGGCCGGGCTCCTGGACCGGCCGCACCTTTCCCGACGTCAAGATGTTCCAGGAACTCGCGATCACGGCCGAGCGTGGCGGCATCGACATGCTCTTCTTCGGCGACGGCACCGGCCTCCCCGACACCTGGCGCGGCTCCCCCGACGCCGCCGTCGAGTGGGGCGTGCAGTGGCCGCGGCACGACATGAGCCCGTTCATCGCCGCGATGAGCGCCGTGACCCAGAACATCGGCTTCGGACTGACGTATTCCTCCACGTTCATGCATCCGTTCTATGTGGCCCGGCTGCTCAATTCGCTCGACCACGTCACCGGCGGACGCATCGCGTTCAACGTCGTGGCATCGACCCGGCGAGCGGATGCGGCCAACTACGGCTTCGACGAGCTGCTCGAGCACAGCAAGCGGTACGAGCGCATGGACGAGTTCATTTCGGTGTGCCAGCAGCTCTGGGACTCGGTGGAGCCCGATGCGATCGTGATGGACCGGGAGACCGGCCGGTTCGCCGACCCCAGCAAGGTGCACGCCATCGGGCACCACGGCGACTTCTTCGACGTGCAGGGGCCGCTCACCAGCGTGCCCAGCCCGCAGGGGCACCCGGTGCTCGTGCAGGCCGGCAACTCGCCGCAGGGCATTGCCACGAGCGCCAAGTTCGCCGACCTGATCTTCGGGTTCGGCGGCAACCTGGCCGGCCAGCAGCGGCACCGGTCGCAGCTCGACGTGCAGCTCGCCGCCAACGGGCGCAACCCCGCCGACGTCGGCATCCTCTGGGCCACCCAGCTGGTGATCGGCCGCACCGAAGACGAGGCCACCGCCCGCAAGAAGGAGATGCTCGAGTACTGGGGCGACGAAGCTGTGGGCGCGTACCTCTCCTACAACGCCGGCTACGACTTCTCGACCGTGGGCGACACCATCGTGCTCGGGGAGCTGCAGGCCGAGATCGTGGCCGGCCACGCGTCCCCGTCGGGGTTCGTCGGGCAACTCGTGCAGGAGCTCGGCGCCGACCACTCGCTCTCTCGCACCGAGTTCTTCGAGCGCGGCTGGGAGCACGCGGTGGGCTACAACCAGACCCTCAGCGGCACCGCGTCGCAGCTGGCCGACCAGCTCGAGGAGAACTTCGCGGCCACCGGCTCCCGCGGCGGCTACATGATCGGCAACCCGCTGAGCATGCCCGCCTCGTACACCGACATCATCGACCTGCTGGTGCCGGAGCTCCGCCGCCGCGGCACGATGGGTGCGGCGTACCCCGGCTCGACGTTGCGCGCCAACCTGGCGTCGTGAGCCCCCGCGCGGGCCGGGGCCACTCGGGCCCCGGCCCGGTCGGCGGCGCAGACTCCGTCGGCGGCGGCTTGGTCGGCGGCGCAGACACCGGCGCTGGCCCCGTCTCGGTCGGCGGCGCAGCCTCCGTGAACGGCGCCGGTTCGACGGATGCTGCGGACGTCCAGGCCATCCGCCGGGGACCCTCGCTCGGCGAGCAGACCCTGCTGCTGTGCTGCCTGATCGGCGCCACCCAGATGACCTGGGGCACCATCGTGCCCGCGCTGCCGCTCTATGTGGACCGCTTCGGAGCGACCGCCCTGGTGCTCGGCCCGATCATCGCCGCGTTCGGTTTCGGACGGGTGCTGGCCAACATTCCCGCGGGCATCCTGCTGCGCTGGTGGAAGCCGCGGCCCTACCTGTGGGCGGTGAGCCTGCTTCTCGTGGTGGTGACCGGCCTCACCGGGCTGGCCCCCGGCGCCGACTGGTTGATCGGTGCCCGGGTGTTTGCCGGAGTGCTCGGCGGCGCCGCGATCACCATCGGCTTCGCGATCCTCGTCTCCGGAGCCCCGCCCGCCCGGCGCGGCCGGGTGATGGCCACGGTCACCGCGGTGCAGATGTCGGCCGGGGCGATCGGGTCGTTCCTCGGCGGGCTGGTGCTCACCTGGTTCCCGCTCGAGGTGGTGTTCCTGGTCGCCAGCGTGCCCCTCGCACTTGTTCTCGCCTGGGACGCCGTGCGCCCCGCCGCGCACTACTGGCTCCCCCGCGGCCGCTCCGCGAAGCCGGCGGATGCACCCCGCCCGCTGGTCGAGCCTCCAAAGACACCTCACCAGGTCCACTTCGACAAGCTCAGTACGGCGTCGACAAGCTCGACCGACGAGACGGCCGAGCCCCACAAACCAGGCGCGACCGACGAGATGGTCGCGACCCACACGCGGGCCGCGTCACTCGAGGCCGGCGCGACCCCGACGGTGGTCGAGCCTGTCGAGACCCCGCGGGCCATTCCCGCGTCGCGCCCCGCGGCATCCGAAACCAGCCCCGCGGCGCCCAACTACATCGGCGTCGGCGTCGCCGCGATCGTCATCGCGCTGGCGCTGAGCTCCTTCGCCACCTTCTTCGCCCGGTTCGGCGGCGAGCAGGGGCTCGTGCCGGTGGCGGCCTATGACACCGGCGGTCTCACTCCGCTCACGCTCGGCGTGGCGCTGGCCGCGGCCACTCTGCTGTCCCTGGCCGCGCTGCCCGTGGTGGGCTCGCTCATCGACCGCGGATACCGGCTCGCCGTGCTCGTGCCCGGGGTGATCGCCTCGGCCGCCGCGCTGCTGATCTTCCCGGTCGCCAACGGGCCGTGGCTGTTCGCCCTGGCGATCGTGCTCTACGGCCTGGCCACCAGCGTGGCCGGTATCGTGCCGACGGTGCTCATGAGCGAGGCGGTGCCGGCCCGGCAGAGCGGACTGGTGGTGGGCATCACCCGTACCGCCGGCGACCTCGGCGCGGTCGCGGGGCCGCTCGTGGCCCTGGCGGTCTACGACTCGAACGGGCTCTGGCCGGCGATCCTCGTGATCGTGGCGCTGCTCCTCCTGGCCAACCTGTCGCTGGCCCGGCTGCTCGTGCGCACCCGCCGGCACCGGAAGTAGGGCCGATTCAGCGGCGTCGGCCACGTCGGCTCCGCGCGGCGCACACTCAGTTCGGGAGAATGCACGGTCGCAGCCTGCGCTGACCGTGCTTTCTCCCGAAGTGGCTCGCAGCCGCACCGCGACGACCGAGTTCGATGCCGGTGAGCATCAAGCGGGGTTTCGACAGGCTCGACCAACGAGCAGGGCGCACCCACACCTCGCCGCGCGCATTCGCGCCGGTCAGGGCGGTTTCAGCTTGCCTTCAGCGGCATCCGCCAGACTGGGCCGGATGGCCGCGGCAACAGCGGCACCAGACACGACAATACCGACACGACGATGGGGGCCGGATGCGAGTGCTGGTGGTGGAAGACGAGGTGCGGCTGGCGACCGGACTCAAGCGCGGCCTCGAGGCCGAGGGCTTCGCGGTCGACGTGGCCGGCACCGGGCCCGACGGGCTCTGGCTGGCCCGCGAGAACGAGTACGCCGTGATCCTGCTCGACATCATGCTGCCGGGGCTCAGCGGCTACCGGGTCTGCGAGACCCTGCGCGCCGAACAGAACTGGACCCCGATCCTCATGCTCACCGCCAAGGACGGCGAGTGGGACCAGATCGAGGCGCTCGACACCGGCGCCGACGACTACCTCACCAAACCGTTCTCCTCCGCTGTGCTCCTGGCCCGGATGCGCGCGCTGATCCGTCGCGGCACCACCGCGCGGCCGACCGTGCTGCGAGCCGGCGACCTGCACCTCGACCCGGCCACCCGCCGCGTCAGTCGCGGGGACACCGTGGTCGACATCACCTCCCGGGAGTTCGCCGTGCTCGAGTACCTGATGCGTAACCGGGGCTCCGTGGTGTCCAAACGGGACGTGCTCGACAACGTCTGGGATTTCGATTTCGAGGGCGACCCCAACATCGTGGAGGTGTACGTGCGGCACCTGCGCAACAAGGTGGACCGGCCGTTCGACCGGGCCGCGATCGAGACCTTGCGCGGGGCCGGCTACAGGTTGGCGGCAGACGGTGGCTGAGCCGACGGCCGAGCGCCATCCTGCAGAAGCGACCTCCCGGGCCGTGTCGGCGCCCGACCGGCCCACCCCGGCGGCACCCGACCGGCCGGATCGCCGCCGGTCGCTGCGCGGGCGCATCACCGTGGTGGCGACCGCCGTCGTCGGCGTCACCCTCGTGGTGGGTGCTCTGGTCTTCGTGCTCGTGCTGCGCGGCGTTCTGCTCGAGGAGGTGCACGCCGCAGTGGACCGCGACCTCGAGCAGATCGAGCTCGAACTCGCCGCCGGCGGTACCGTCACCGGGCTCGACCCCGACGATGACGACGTACTCTTCCAGGTGACCGACGCGAACGGCGCCCTCATCGCCGGTAGCGAGGCGCTCGAAGGCCGGTTGCTGGGCGTCACCGACACCACCGACGGCCAGGTCATCCGGGTTGCCGACGAAGACGCCGACTACCTGGTCGTGGTCGAGACGATCGACGGCGACATCACCGTCGTCGCCGGCCACTCCCTCGACAACGTCGACGAATCGGTGAACACCGTCGGAGCGCTCCTTGCGGGCGCCGTTCCCCTCCTGATCGGCATCGTCGCCCTGCTCAGCTGGATCGTGGTCGGGCGTGCGCTGGCCCCCGTCGAACGGATGCGCCGCGAAGTCGACGAGGTCACCGCCACCAGCCTCGACCTGCGAGTGGCCGACTCCGGCCGGTACGACGAGATCGCCCGGCTCGCCACGACTATGAACAACATGCTCGACAGGCTCGACGGGTCGCAGCGAATGCAACGCCAGTTCATTTCGGATGCGTCGCACGAGTTGCGCTCCCCACTCGCGTCACTGCGCCAGTACGCCGAGGTGGCCCGCTCGCATCCCGACCGGATGAGCCTCGAGGACCTCTCGGAGGCCGTGCTCGACGAGGGCGCCCGGCTGGAACGCCTCGTGCAGGGCATGTTGTTGCTCGCCCAGGTGACGGAGCGGTCGCTGCTGGCCACGGGCCGGGCCGTCGACCTCGACGACCTCGTGCTCGCCGAGGCCCGGCGGCTGCGCGACAGCATGGCGCTCACCGTCGACGCCACCCACGTGGGTCCCGCCCGGGTGCACGGTGATCAGAATCTGCTCGGCCAGGTGGTGCGCAACCTGGTGGACAACGCGGCCCAGCACGCCTCCGCCCAGGTCACTCTGGCTCTGCAGCTGCAGGCCGGCGAGGCCGTGCTGGTGGTGGAGGACGACGGCCACGGGGTGCCGGCCGCCGAGCGCGAGCGGGTCTTCGAGCGGTTCGTGCGCCTCGACGAGTCGCGAGCCCGCGCATCCGGCGGCACCGGCTTGGGCTTGGCGATCGTGCGGGAAACCGTGCAGGCCCATGGCGGCTCGGTGCGGGTCGGCGCAAGCGACCTCGGCGGCGCCCGCTTCGAGGTGCGGTTGCCGGCGCACGACGACACCTCCGACGACGCCTGACACGTGCGACACGGGCGCCCGACGATTCTGAAGGCGCCTTCAGCAGGCTTCAGCCTGGCTTCAGCACCGCCCCGCCACACTGAGGCCATCGGGCACGCAAGGATCGTGCCACTGCAATCGAATCAGGACGCAAGGGACACATCGTGAAGAAGAAAACCATCTGGATCACCTCCGCCGTCGTTGGAGCCGTACTCGTTCTCGGTGGCGCCGGCATCGCCGTCGCCGTCACAGACCCGTTCGATCTGGCCGACAACGACCGGCTCAGCGGCACGACCCTCGAGCGGGCCAGCAGCGCAGCCCTGGATGCCGTCGGTTCCGGCACCGTCACCGACGCCGAAACCAGCGACGGCCTCACCCACGCCTACGAGGTGGAGGTGACTCTCGCCAACGGCGAGGACATCGACGTGGAGCTCGACGAGTCATTCGCGGTCGTACGGGTCGACGGCCGCGCCCCCGCCGACGCATCCGCCCCGGCGGGTTCAACGCCGACGAGCAGCGCCACCCCTGGCTCCGGCGATCTGGCCCCGCTCACGGACGCCGACCGGTCGTCCGCATCGGAGGCGGCCCTGGCCGCCCTGCCCGCCGGCACCGTCGGCATGGTCACCGAGGTCGAGCGCAGCGACGACTTCGACCACGCCTACGAGGTGGAGATCACGCTCGAGAACGGCGAGGACATCGACGTCGAACTCGGGGCTGACTTCGCGGTGGTGAAGATCGACGGCGCACCGGCCGTCTAGTCGCGAAGCCGCGGCGGGCCGCTGCGGGCGGTTCAGGCCACGTGGTCGGCGAACCGGGCCAGCATCGTGGTCCCCCGGCGGGACGACGGCGGCCCGGCCACGGCACCGGGCAGCGTTCCCGCCAGACTGGGGAAAGCACCCTGGGGAGTCCCCGGCACCCGTCCCGGTGTGGCCGGAAGGCGGCCACCCACGTCGGCGGCCCGGCGCACCAGGGCGCGGGCGCGGAGTGTCGAGATGAACAGACGGGCCCCGGCGGCCACAAGGGCCAGCGGAGAGCAGACGAGCAGCAGCCCGCCGCCCACCGACGTCAGCTTGTCCAGCACCGCCGCATCCGCACCGATACCGACCAGGCCCAGCTGCAGGAGCAGGAACCCGGTGGCGGCCACGACGAAGGAGAGCACCAGAGCGCTGACGAGGGCAGGGACCCCGGAGCGCTCCCGGCGCAGCATGAGGTTCACCGCGTCGATCACGAACGACAGCGTGAACGGAAGCACCGCACAGAGCAGAACGACGGCCGGATAGGCGGCGAATTCGCCGAACACCGCCGCGCCCGAATTCAAACCAGCCATGTGGTCCCCATCTCCTCAGCTATTGCTGCCCGGGTCAGTGACCCAGTGATGACCGTACCAATCGGGGGTCCCCCGGATGGGCATCGGCTGTACCCCAATACGGGTCCCCCACGTTCGGGGAGAATCACAGCCAGGAGTCGCGGTGGTCCTCGATGAAGCGGCGCACGGTTGTGGCGGGCAGGCCGGTCAGCCGGCGGATGTTGCGGTTCGGCAGGCTCAACGCGCGCAGCCGCACCGCTCGGAATACTGCCGACTGCCGGGCGATTTCGTTCGGAGTGGCACCCTGCTCGGCCATCCGCCGCTCGAAGTCGGGCTCGTTCGTCGCCGAGTACCGTATCGGCCGGTCGAGTACCTCGGTGAGCAGCGACGCAAGCTGTGCGTACCCCAGCGCCTGCTCGCCAGAGAGGGCGTAGGTCTTCCGCAGATGACCGGGCTCACCGAGCACCCGCGCGGCGACCCGAGCCACATCCCGCCCGTCCACGAACGCCACCCGGGCGGCGGCGGCCGGTACGGCGAGCTCGCGGCGCCGGCGAATGTCGTCCCGGAAGCCGGTGCTCAGGCTCTGCAGCAGAACGTTCGGCCGCAGCACCGTATAGGGCGCGCGGGTGCGCTTGAGGTAGCGCTCAACGTCGTGCTGCGGCGAGCGGGCCTGCAGTGGCACGCCCTGTGGCGACAGGAACACGATCTGGCGCACCCCGTTCTCCATGGCCGTGTCGATGAAGGGAATCAGCGTGCGACCCACCTCGCCGATGGTCGGCGGCAGCATCAGGAACACCCGGTCGACCCCGCCGAGCGCGCTCGACCAGGTGCCTCGGTCGGCGAAGTCGAAGGCCCGCACGGTTGCCGCCGAAGCTCCGGCCGGCGAGGCGGCTGAGACGGTATGAGCCGGATGCCCGGCCGCGGCGAGCGCCCCCGCCCGTCCGCTCGGGGCGGCGGCGGCGGCCCCGGCACCGGGCTTGCGGGTGGGGTTCTGCAGGGGCTTCTGGTTGGGCGCTCGGAGCGGTTTCCCGAGCGGCCGGGCCGGGCCGGCGCCGTCCGCGCGTGCGCCGCCGGCTCGGCTGCCGCCGCCACCGCCGGGCACACCCGTGCCGAATCCGCTGCCGCCGGCCTCACTCCGGACGGAGATACCGCTGGCGCGTCGAGCGCCGTCGGCGATCCAGGCGCGCGGGTCGCGCATCCCGGCCACCACGGACTCACCGGCCTCGAGGAGGGCGTCGACGACGGCCCGGCCGATGGTGCCGGAGGCCCCGGTGACCAGGACGCCCCCGGGTCGGCGCGGCGCGGGTGCGGTGCGGGCGTCGGTCATGTCCATTACGTTAGCGCCGCGAGAGCCCCTCGCAGCTCGCGAGAGCGGGCGTGTGGCTACCTCAGGGCCACAAGGCAGCCAGACGGGCCCTCTCGCGAGAGCGGGCGGGGCTCGTCAGACCGGATCAAGGGTGAACAGGGCGGCCTGCTCGGGGGTGAGTAGCGGGGCGGGCAGGCCTACCCGGCTCAGCACAGCGCCGGTGAGCACCAGCTCGGCTGCGCCCGGGGCCAGCCAGGCCGGCGGCACGGTCTGCATGGCGTGTGGAGCCGGGCCCACGAGCAATGCCTGCACCCGGTAGCGCCGCTCGGGGTCGAGCCCGGCGAACCGGATCGGCGCGGGCAGCGCGGCCCGGGGGGCGGCCAACGCGACCTGCGCGAACACCGCGGAGGACGCATCCGCCGCCACGACGCCGTGCAGTTCGATCGCCGGGTCGGACCCGTCGGTGTGCACCACGACCCCGCTGTGCAGCAGCGCGCGGCGCTCCTTGTACACCGCGATCCAGGCGGCGATCTGGTCGAGCTCGGCCGGGCTGGCCTGGGTGAGGTCCCACTCGATTCCGGCGCTGCCGAACAGCGCCGTGGCCAGCCGGAACCCCAGCGCGGAGGTGCGACCGGTGGTGTGCGCGGTCGCGGCGCCGAGGTGGCCACCCAGGTACTCCGGCGGCACGAGCACGCTCGTGTAGCGCTGGATCTGCTGGCGCTCCAGCGGGTCGTTGGTGTCGCTGGTCCAGACCCGGTCCACCCGCTCGAGGATGCCCAGGTCGATGCGTGCGCCGCCGGAGGCGCAGGACTCGATCTCCAGGCCTGGCTGCGCGGCGCGCACGGCGTCGATCAGCCGGTACAGCGCGGCGGTCTGCCGGTGCGCTGACCCGCCGAGCAGGTCCCGGTTGTGGTCCCACTTGAGGTAGCTGATCGGGTATTCCGCGAGCAGTGCGGTGAGGCGTTCTAGCAGCCAGGCGAACGCGTCGGGGTTGCCGAGGTCGAGCACGCGCTGGCCGCGCCAGGTGGGCGCGGCGGCGGAGCCGAGCAGCCAGTCCGGGTGCGCGCGGGCCAGGTCGGAGTCGGGGTTGACCATCTCGGGTTCCACCCAGAGACCGAAGTCGAGGCCCGCGTCGGTGACACGACGCACCAGCGGGTGCAGGCCCTCCGGCCACTTGGCGGCGTCCACGAACCAGTCACCGAGCGCACGCTGGTCGTCGGTGCGGCCGGAGAACCAGCCGTCGTCGAGCACGAAGCGCTCCACGCCCACCCGGGCGGCGGCGTCGACGAGGCGGCCGAGGGTCTCCAGGTCGTGGTCGAAGTACACGGCCTCCCAGGTGTTCAGCAGCACCGGGCGCGGCCCGCGCACGGTCGACCAGGACCGGATCCACGGGTGCAGGCGTGCGCTGAGCCCGTCGAGGCCGGCATCGGAGTACACCGCCACGGTCCACGGGCTGGTGTAGCTCGCGCCGGCGGTGAGGCTGAGTTCGCCCGGAGCGAGCAGTTCACCGGCGCCGAGCACGGCATAACCGAGCGCGCTGCGTTCGGCCCAGACCCGCTTGTCGCCACTCCAGGCCAGGTGCACGGCCCACACCTCACCGTGCCGGAACCCGAAACCGGGCGTGCCGGCCACGGTGAGGTACGAGTCGTCGTGGCCGGGACGGCCGTGCCGGGACTCCCGGCTCCAGACGCCGTGGCCGAGGGTGCTGCGCTGCGGGCGGCGTTCGTGGCTCCACAGCCCGGTGAAGTCGAGGATCTCCCCCGCCCGATCGGGCACCGGCAGGATGGCCTCAAGACCGGCGAGCTCGAAGCCGCTGTGGCCGGTGTTCGTGAGGGTGTGCCGCAGACGCAGCACGCCCTGCACGGTCAGTTCGAGTTCGGTGGCGACGCTGACGGATGCGGCAGCATCCGTCATCTCGACGGTCACCGCGTTCGCGCCCCGCGCCCGCACGTCGACGAGCTCGAGGGCCAGGTCGGTGTGTCCCGCCCCGGGGCGGAACCCGCCGAGGCCGGGGCGTCCGCTCCAGCCCTCGTGCAGGGTCGGCAGCAGGGAGAGCCGGAGCGGCGAGTCGATCGAGCTGGGGCCCACGGGCGGCACGCTCGCCGCGGCCAGGGTCTGCAATTCGGGGTCGGTCAGCTCGCCGAGGTCGGCGCCCCAGTGCACGATCACCGGGGCGCCCGGCCCGGTGGCATCGAGGATGAGGCTGGTGCCTGCGGCGCGGAGGTGGTGGATCATGACACTGCTTTCTTCGATGGTTATGGGGAACGATATCTGTCTACCCGGGCGCTCCTGCCGATCTGCCGCCTCGAGTTGCGCG
>Ga0247808_10000222_pt1 | contig 32068 bp, 22 predicted proteins | sample UWRJL089202R1_FD_179914 | JGI IMG/M metagenome (GOLD analysis project Ga0247808, IMG submission 179914) | Plant litter microbial communities from Arlington Agricultural Research Station in Wisconsin, United States - UWRJ-L089-202R-1 | ecosystem: Environmental > Terrestrial > Plant litter >... | reverse complement strand
ATCACTGGTCGCAAGGTTACCTGATGTGTCGCGGCTTTGTGCAAGCAGTGCGTATTCGCTGGCGTCATCCAAGTTATTGATCAAGACTTCGTGGTCGGTCGTTGTACGCGCATCGTAGACGTCACGAGGACTATCGCCAATCTTGCCGTAGCTGACCGTTGAACTTGCTGGAACGTTCGTCTTCCAGGTCACCTTTTGTGTACTGGTTGCTTCGCCCACAACTGGCTGGAAGCGAAGGTCGGAAATGCGTGGTCGTGGAGGAGTCGTGAAGCTATCGGCACGGCGACTGTCATACTCATTTTCGTCACTGTCGAAAGTACTGAATTTGTAGAAGTAAGTCGAGCCATCATCGAGGCCATTCAGCTCAACGGTATACGTTGATTCACTGCGTGATGTGTTGATTGTCTCCAGGCCACCAAACCCATCAGTCTTTCCGTAGGCAATGTTTACTTGGCTAGCATCGACGGCAGTGAACTGAATTGTTGCACTCGTCAGTGTTGTCTTTATGACCGAGACGTTCTTGATCGATGGCGCAGGAAGCGTCGTGAAACTCAGTTCGGTAGTTGTACCAGTATTACCGTCCTCGTCTGTCCACTTTGCTTTGTAGAAGTACGTCGTACCGGCATCCAGGTTCGAGATCTCAACCTTGTGATTCTTTGTTGAAGCGCTGACTGCGACTTCGCCAGGGAAGTATTCACCGCTCTTCACGCCGTACTGAATGCGGCTATCGCTGTTGCGGTCCGTCACGTAGCTGAATGAGGCTTTCTTGGTACTGACTTGGACCGAAGGGCCTGTCACAAGCTCTGGCGGGCTCGTGAAGCGACCAGTCGGCGTACGAGAGAACACATCCGAGAACGCGCCACAGTTATTCGCAGAGTCACAGGCTCGGATCTTGTAGTAATACAGTTCTTGATCAAGATCACTGTCGACATAGCTAAGGCCACTGGTTGTCGCGATTTGTGAGAACGTCACACCGTTCGTCGAACGATAGACGGCGTACTTTGAAACACCCGCACCTACTGTAGACGGAGCAGCCCAAGATAGCGCAAGTTTCCAGGTCTGTGTCGCCTTGGTTGAGATGTCTGCAATTTCAGTTCCGACAGGAATACCTGGCGCAGGAGTGTTCGCAGAGAACGTCACAGTCGCATAGGTGTCATAGTTCACATTGCCCGCTTCGTCTTTCGCAACAACATACAGGATATTTTCACCAGGTTGCGTCGCGTACGCATCGGTCGCAAGGTTTGCTTGACCAGCTGGCGTAAATGTACACGTATTCGCTGTCGGCAATGTGTTTACGGTATAACAGTAGGTCAGTGCGTTCGCTGGACCAACGAATGAACTTGGCGCCGACCAAGTGAAGGCAAACGCGTTAGTCGTATTCGTCGATGGAGTCGCAGTAAGACTCTGTGGCGGAGTAGGGGACGTTGTATTGATCTTAATCGCCGCAGTATTGTTCGATGACGAGACATTTCCGGCATTATCAATTGTGCGGAAGTAAACGATATTATTCCCTTCGTTCAACAGCGGGTAGTCGCGCGTTGGGTCAGTCGCGTACGAGCCGTCATTCGCGAGGACATCAGTGATATCTTGCGTACCTGTGTGGTCATCGCCATACCATGTGCCGTTTGTACCAACTTTGTACTGAAGTCCAGCCAGGCCGCTATTAGCATCAGTAGCAGATTGGCCACCAGCTGTTGGCCACGTAAGCGTGACATCTTTACTCGCAACAAACTGCGATGGTGCAGAGATGAAGGCGGGTGTGGTTGGTGGGGTGTTATCAAACTTGAATGAATAACTAGCAGCCGGACCAGCAAATACGTTGCCGGCTTTGTCGATTGCTTTTACTAATAGGTAGTAAGGATCGTTCGAGCTCGTCAGCTGTGCACTAAGTGCATTCACTGCAGTATTAATATTCGTGTCGGCCGTGACGTACTGGCAGCCCGCACCTTCAAGCGCAGTAGGGGATGTTCCTAAAAGGCCCTTCGTCTGCTGTACATCCGCATTCGCATCGTGCCCAAGGTAAGCACAATATCCAGATAGCCCTAATCCACCTATGTTATCAGCACCGGCCGTCCAACTAAGATATGGTGTCGCAGCATTTGTCCAGCTATCAGCAGTGATCGCAGCACCACCTGGTGTTTTACGCATCTGAACAACACTCGCATTCGTTGAAGGCGCAAGAATGTCATTTACATACGTAAGGGAGAAATCCGTCAATGTCGGCGTCGTGACTTGATCGGTCGATTGCAGTCGAGGCTTCAGCTCAATAAATCGAGAGATTGGGGCACTGGCGATAACACCAGAACCACTTACGGATCCAACCGTAGATTGTACAACTTCTGGTGTCCAAACAGACCATACAGTTCCATCGTTGCTTGTGCGCGCGGCAAATGAAATCTTTGTGTTCACAGGAAGGGCGGCAGATGTCCAGTCAACGGTATTCCATTGGCGTTTCTTTCCAGCACCGGCATCAACAATAATATTAGAGAGGTTTCCATCGATCGCATAGCCTGCATTAAAGCTATATGAAGCAATCATCACCCTGGGATACGTCGCATTTGAGAATGTTCCTAGCGTATCATAGCCAATATTCTGAGTACTCGAGCCCCAAACGACATACGAATTGTTGCTCGTAATTACGGCCTTGTTATATATCCCGCCGGCAAAATCTTTTACATTTGTCAGGAAACCGATACCACCCAGACCTTTTATTTGCACAGGCAAACTTCTGTCAGTTGACGTCCCATCAGTGAGTTCGCTGTAAGCATTTCGGCCCCATCCCCAGATTGTGCCATCATTCTTGATTGCATACCCAGTATTGCTAACCGCGTATATTTCTTTCACGTCATTCAAAAAACCCGTCCCCGCAGCATCCTTTACTTGTACAGGTAGTGTCCTTCTTACGACAGTACCATCACCTAAGTTTGCCTGGGTATTATAGCCCCAAGCCCAAACAGTCCCATTATTACCAAGAGCATACGAGGAGCGATCACCGATTGATATGGCAGAAATATTTACTAAGAATGAGGCGCCATCGCTACTTTTTACCTGACGCGGAAGGTTGCTTTCAATTAACGTATTGTCGCCCAATTGACCGCTCGGATTTTGCCCCCAAGCCCAAACGGTACCATCATTTTTTACTGCCATCGAGTGAGCACCACCTGCAGAAACCTGTTTTACGTCAATTAGGAAGCCCGTTCCATCTGCACTCTTTACCTGTACAGCGCCCGGGAACGAACTACCCGAAACACCGTTTCCCAGGCGTCCTGCGTCATTGGAGCCCCAAGCCCATACGGTGCCATCATTTTTTACTGCAAGGCCATGACTAGCAGTGAAAGACATTTGCTTAACATCCGTCAGGAATCCGCCCACAGCAACACGCACTTGTTGTGGTCGAGGGTTGTCAGTACCAGGACCACTCCCTAATTGTCCGACACTATTGGAGCCCCACGCCCATACAGTACCGTCATTTTTTAAGGCAAAAGTACTATTACCTGATGCATACACCTTAGCGACATCAGCGAGATATCCACTCCCATCGGCATTACTCACGCGTACTGGCGATGGGGTATCGATTTTTGTTCCATCACCTACTTGACCATACGTATTTTGTCCCCATGCCCATACAGTGCCATCATTTTTTAAGCCTACGGTATGTCCGTCACCTACAGCAACCGTTTTGGCATCTGTGAATTCAGTTGTATCAACCTTAAGAATAATGTGATTTGGCACCATTGTAGACGATCCCGGAGAGCGATAGGCGAGTTGACTACGGAGATTTTCACCCCAGGCTACTACGCTATTATCCTGATCACGCGCCATGACAAAGGCTATACCTGTCTCAATATCGGTAACCCCGCCTAATACACCCTGGCCGCTTAAGCCTTTTATAGGAGCGGGTACGAGCGATCCATTCGTCGAATTGTTCCCAAGTTGACCTGAACTACCAGATCCCCAGGAGTAGGCGGTTCCGTTGCTCTTCACCGCAAAAGAAGCGGCGTCGGATACATCCGCAAAAGCAACATCAGTCAAGAATCCTTCGCCATTCACACCTTGTACTTGCACGATGGTATATAAGGATGTCTCGGACACACCCGCGCCAAGCTGACCAGAGCTATTGAGACCCGCGGCCCAAAGAGTGCCATCATTCTTCACAGCAAGCATATGCGAATCTCCGACAGAAACAGATTTAACATCAGTCAGAAATCCAGATCCCCCCGCGCCCAGTACAGGAAAAGCCGTTAAACGATTATTAACATCTGTGGCGGAAACCCCAAGATGTCCATTATTATTTCTACCCCATGCCCAGACACTGCCGTCATTTTTTATAGCAAAGGTAGATTCATCACCAATTTCAACGGATTTAACATTTGTCAGGAAATTATTTGTACTATTAATTTTTACCTGCACTGGATAAGGTCTTACCGAACCGGTTGCATCACCTAGGTTCCCGTACGTGTTGCTACCCCAAGTCCAAACTGTACCGTCACTCTTCACAATAGCCGTGTGTCGAACGCCAACAGCAATAGACACAACATCCGTCAAAAAGGGACCGCCAGCAGAGACCCTTACTTGTACCGGTGTTGTAGTGATCCCGGAACCACCATCGCCACGCTGGGACATTTGACCATTACCCCACACAAAGACAGTGCCATCATTTTTGAGTGCAACCACAACAGCTTCTCCGGCAGCAACTTTTTTTACATCTGTTAAAAATCCAACTCCATCAACACCTTTCACTTGTGAGGGCTTTGCTATATTTACCGCCCCTGATTCACCATTACCAATTTGTCCGTTTTGATTTTCACCCCACGCCCAGACAGTCCCATCGCCTTTCGAAACAACTGAGTACCTTGGACCTGCAGACATTGACTGCACATCCCGCACCCTATAAATGTCACGAGCTAATGATACGCTCGAATCTGCTTCTCCTGTCGCACATGTGGCATCAGTATACGCCGGACCAGAGATAATAATATTGGAGTTAGTCACTGACTGACACTTACTCGTCTTGTTCATCGCAAAGTCTGCGTTCGTTGACCAGTTCAGTGTCTCGCTCGCCTGGACAGTGGCCATAGGTAAAAGGATACCGACAATCAAACCGACAATCACAAGCGCGCTCATACCGATATTCACAACCTTGCGGCGCTTGAACCAGCTCAGTGAGATAGCTAATTTATGCGCACCTTTTTTACCAACCAAAAGGGGACTAGAGGTGACGGCTTTTACTGCTTCGGCAAACGTACGATGAGTTTTAGGGATATGAAGGGAATTGACGGTGTCGCTCCGGCGTTTCGGCTCAAAATGGGTCGTGTGTCGGATACCTTTTGGCATTAAATGTGTACTAAACCTATTCCCTTATGATGTTTCTCTACGTCTCTCAATTAACGTAAGTTTAATAGAAGTATAGCATGAGCATGTCATATATACGGCGGAAATCTCTTGCTATCGTAAACTTCATCATTCATACTAAGCGCAAGTACATTGACCGCAGTTATTAGGGGGCACTCATTACACCGTTAGCATTATCTAAATTCTGGCAACGCCGCATCTACGAAGTGGCTTTTTTGCTTTCGTTAGCAGTGATCGGCTTATATACTGTGCCGATCTTTACCAACATTGCCCCGAACGGATTATTTGGTATTGAGTTAATTGTTGCACTCGCAGCGGGTGCAACCGCACTCGCGAGCTTACTGTTCTATTTCATTACGCCGAAGAACCCGAACTTTATCGAACCACTGACGGTCTACCTCCTGTTCGCCGTAACAAGCGCGTTGTTGGTTACTCAAACCGGCGGCGTCAGCTCTCCCTTTATCATGCTGTGGACACTCACTGCATTCTTCGGCGGAATCTTTGCTTTCTACGGTGGACTGCCTGTTATCATCGCGACGGCCGTTTTTGTTGCGGCCGAATACCTTGATCGGCAGTTTGATGCCAACCTGGTCGCAGTCGTTATGCTAAGTTCAATCATTCCGGCCATTCTCGGTTTGGTGATTTGGCGCAAAAGAGGCGAGAACGACGAAGATCGCAGTGTTAAAAAGATGGCAAGTGAATTGTCTGAGGTTGCCAATCGTTCTGAAATTGTTATTAACGCTATCGGTGATGGTGTCATTGCAATCGACAGCCTCGGTGTTGTTCAGCTCATAAACCCGGCAGCACAAGAAATTCTCGGTTGGGGCAAACAAGACGCTTTGATGCTCAATTACAAATCGATCCTTCAATTAACCGATCTCAATAATAAAGACCTCGAACCGCAAGACGATCCGATTCAACAAGTATTAAATACGAACCAGCAGCTGCGTTCCAAGACGCTTATATTAGTGACAAAATCCGGCAAGAAAATCACCACCTCATTAGTTGTGTCGCCAATTGGCGAAGCTGGTGCAGGTATCATTACAGTTTTCCGTGACATGACAAAAGAGAAAGCCGAAGAACGCGAACAAGCTGAATTCATTAGCACCGCTAGCCACGAAATGCGAACACCTGTTGCTTCGATCGAAGGCTACCTTGGCCTGGCGCTCAACCCAAACACGGCACAGATCGATGCTAAAGCCCGCGACTTTATCATGAAAGCCCACGAAGCAGCCCAACACCTCGGACGTCTTTTCCAGGACCTTCTTGACGTCTCTAAATCTGAAGATGGGCGTATGGCGAACCTTCCGAAGGTCGTCGACATTACACCATTCGCTGAAACAATCGTCCAAGGCCTTCAGGAAAAGGCGACTGAAAAAGGTCTCATCCTCACATTCGTCCCAACTTCAAATCGTGCTCAGAAAACAATTACGCCTGTCTATTTCGTCAATCAAGACAACGATCACATCCGCGAAGTACTGGATAACTTAATTGAAAACGGCATCAAATATACACCGACTGGGGAAGTGGTCGTCAACGTCACTGGATCAGATGACAAAGTTGTGATTAGCGTGAAAGATAGCGGCCTTGGCATCCCAACCGAAGACTTGCCGCACTTGTTCCAAAAATTCTACCGCGTAGACAATGCCGACCGTCAGCAAATCGGCGGCACCGGCCTCGGCCTTTACTTGTCACGCCGCCTCGCAGAGGCCATGGAAGGTCGTTTGTGGGTCGAGAGCGTACATGGAAAGGGAAGTACCTTCTTCCTTGAACTACCCCGTATTAGCGGCCAGGAAGCCGAAGATCTTAAGGCCCAACAAGCTGCCCAGGCTCAACGCGTAGCGCAAGCAGCAGCCGCGGCACCAGCGCCTGTCACCAATGCACTACCACCCGTCGTCACACCACGTCCAGAGACACCTCAAGCATCTACAGCCCAACAGCCTGCTCAACCAACAGATACCGGCGTCAAAGCAGCGACAACCGTTCCACGCGGCGAAAGCCTCAGCCGCGAACAGATCGCAGCCCATGTCGCTAAACTCCGTGCGATGGCTCAAGAAATGCAAACAACTCCAGTGGCGGCACCTCAAGCTCAGCCAATTGCGCCGACACCCGTACCTCAGCCGAACCCAACTCAACCACCGATTCCGCCCCAAGCATAACCGCTATGGCAATTTTCAATAGCATCAGATAGAATAGAGGTAATTATGGCAAAAATATTACTAGTTGAAGACGACAAAAGCCTACGCGAAATCTACGGCGTCCGGCTTATGGCCGAAGGGTACACAATAACATCAGCCGGTGACGGTGAAGAAGCATTGGCAGTTGCCATCAAAGAACGCCCTGACCTGATCGTCAGCGACGTCATGATGCCAAAGATCAGTGGCTTTGACATGCTCGATATCCTTCGTAGCACGACAGAAACAAAAGACATTAAAGTCATCATGATGACCGCGCTTTCCAGCGAAGACCAACGCGCTCGCGGCGAAGCGCTTGGCGCCGATCGTTACCTCGTCAAATCTCAAGTTGGTATCGAAGACGTTGTTCGCACCGTTCACGATGTACTTGGTGATAGCCTCGCTGGACCTGCGTCAACTGGACCAGTCTTCCCGCCAGCTGCTGCGCCAGCACCAGTAGCACCAGCACCGGTCGCCACAACCGAAGCTGTCCCTCAGCCAGCTCCAACTGCCATTCCAGTATTCTCAGCTCCCGAGCCTCAATCCGTACCCGCACCAGTTGCTCCTGCAGCCCCAGAACCACTTGCACAAGCGCCTATCGCTGCTCCTGTCGAGCAACCTCAACCTGTGTATACACCCGCACCACAACCAGTAGCGCCCGTTGAAGCAGCAGCTCCTGCACCTTACACACCACCAGTAGCGTATACACCAGAACTAGCGTCACCCGTGGCAGAGCCTGTTGTTGCGCCCGCACCGGTAGCGCCATTCGCTGTCGAACCTCCAATTGAAGCACCTGTTCAGCAGTTCGATATTCCAGCCCCTGCGCCCGAAATTGCTGTAGCACCTGCACCACAACCAGTATTTACGGCACCAGCACCTGCACCGCAACCAGTGCCAGCGCCATTCCCGGCATCGACACTGCCCGCACCAACTGCACCGTTCTCGTCACCACGCCCGGCATCACTTGGTGACCGTGTCATCAATCCGCTGCCATCAGCTGAATCACTGAACCCAGGCACCGCCGATCTTGCTGCGCAAATGAACCAAGAATTAAACGCACAACTACAACAATTAGCCCCAGAACCTGCACCAGTAGCACCAGCTCCGGTTGCTCCAAACCCACCAACTGGACCATATCCTCCACAACCTGGCGTCTAGGCTGTTATACTAACACCGTGAGAGAACGTCTAAATAAACATCTCGCCCTGCAAATGGGCATCTCGCGTCGGGAAGCCGACGAGCTTATTGACTATGGGCACGTCAAAGTAAATGGCGCTAAAGTCACATTAGGCGCACGTTTCGAAGAAGGGGACGATATTACAATTCGCAACCAGCCACTCGGTGGTGCGGTCGCACTTGAATACTTGGCGCTGAACAAGCCAATTGGTGTCGTGTCATCACGAAAACAACAGGGTGAAACGCAGACAATCTACAGCCTCCTGCCCGAACAGTATCATTCCTTAAAACCAGTTGGACGCCTTGATAAAGACAGTAGCGGCCTAATGCTTTTAACGAACGATGGTGATTTTGCGTATCAAATGACGCACCCGAAATTCTACAAGACAAAGAAGTACGAGATCAGCCTCGACATTCCATTAGCACCATTGCACCAACAGATGATCGCCGATCACGGCATTCAACTAGAAGACGGCCCAAGCCAACTGAGCCTCGAACGTGTTGATGATAGTCGCGAAAACTGGATCGTCACCATGCACGAAGGCCGCAACCGTCAAATTCGACGAACGTTCTTTTCGATTGGGTATAACGTCGTTCGTTTACACCGAACTGATTTCGGACACTACACGCTAGGTGACCTGAAGCCTGGTGATTTCTCTATTGTTGAAAAATTGTAACCGCACCTACACTAGGCAGCGGCTTCACGACTTTCAATATTCGCAAGAATAGTAGCAGCGTTAAACGCTTTTTGCGCAAGGATAGGACCAGTCGTGGTCAGTGAGAATTCACGACCCTTGATAATCTTGTCACCATCGACAAAGACTTCTTCAGGACCAAATGGTGCATCCGAAATCGGAGGAAGTGCATCAGTTAATGCAAGTTTAAAACCTCCTGTGTCGACTTTTGGTTGGACTGCAAACGTCAATACGTGCTCTTCCGTAACGACTTTCACGAGCGCATCGATAGGGAAGTTTCCTTCGTTAGGTGCGACGCGTACGCCTGGGAGAAAATTGTTTGATTCAGCTGGAGTTGTGATGTAGATTTTTTCAGAATTATTCATTAGTTCTCATTCTACTCTGTTAAAAGTCTTTTTCAACCCCTGAAATCCGTTCTCGCTTATGCTCGCAAAATTAAGCTACCTCTGTTATAATTATCCTCTGTTATGGCCACTAAACTTCCTACAGTCGCAATCATCGGACAAGCCAACGTTGGTAAGTCTTCACTTTTCAACCGTTTCGGACGGTCTCGTCAAGCTATTGTGGCAAAAGAAGCAGGTACAACCAGGGATAACGTCCTCGGTAAAGTTACCTACGAAGACCACACCTTCTGGCTCGTCGATACCGCTGGTCTTAAAGACGCAGCTGACGAATTCGAAGCCTCAATCCAAGAACAAATCACTGAAGCAGCCGAAGCAGCCGACATTATTCTCGTCGTTGTTGATGGTACGCAGTATTCAAGCGACCAAGACAAACTCGTCGCTAAGAAAGCACTTCGCAGCAAGAAACCCGTCATCCTACTGGTAAACAAAGTTGACCTCGCACACAGCCTGCCGTCTGATGAATACAAGCGCCTCGGTATCAAGGACATCATCCGTACTTCTGCCGAACACAATATCGGTATTGAAGCCACATTAAAGCAGATCACCGAAATGATCCCACCTGTCGAAGACACTCCTGTCAACGACGTGATCCGTATCTCACTGATCGGTCGTCCAAACGTAGGTAAGAGCTTCCTCTTCAACACTATGGCTGGCAAACAACAAGCAATCGTTGCCAACATCGCTGGGACCACTCGCGACGTTAACCGTATCGCTGTTCGCTACAAACTACAGAACATCGAGATCCTCGACACCGCTGGTATGCGTAAACCAGGTAAGCAAGAAGTCGGAATTGAGAAGTTCTCAGTCCTCCGTACGCTTCAGGCTATCGAAGAATCCGACATCTGTTTCCTCCTCATGGACGTGAACGAACTGAACACTGCGCTCGACCAACGCCTCGCCGGTATCATCGACGAAGCAGGGAAGGGTCTTGTGATCGTTGTCAGTAAGTGGGACAGCGTTGAAGACAAGGACGCCTATACTCGTGACGAGATTGCACCGAAGATTGCTCGTAACTTTGAGTTCGTGCCATGGGCACCGCTTATCTTTACCAGTAGTGTGACTGGCCAAAACGTCACCAAACTCTTTGACCTTGCTCTTGATATCCACGCTCGTCGTGGCGCCGAGCAAAAGACTCGTGCAATGAACGACCTCCTACAGACGCTCGTTCAGAAACACCCACCAGCTGGCCTTAAGAACACCCACCCGAAACTTCGCTACGTTGTACAGACCGACAACTCACCACCATGGTTTGTTATCTACGGCAGCAACTTGAAATTCATTCACTGGTCTTACAAGCGCTACATCGAACGTAACTTCCGCGAATCATTCGATTACATCGGAACACCTGTGAAGTTCAGCTTCCGCGACACCAAACAACTCAAAGACAACGCTGCGCGTATTGCAGAAGGTAAAGAACCTATCAACAAAGCAAAAGCGAAGAACGAAGAGTTGAAAAACGACCTCGCTGCTCGTCAAGAAGCTGGCCGTGAAGCCAAGAAGCTCCGCGAAGCTAAAGAAAACGAAAAGTAACAAAAAAATAACCCCGCCGAACTGAATCGGCGGGGGCGTGAGAATTTCTCACGACTTCAGGATGCGCTCCTGATTGGCTTCTGCGTCGGTCTTCGACAGAGTTGCCACACGCTGTGCGTGCAATACCTCATGCCGAAGTGCTTCTCTGTTGACCAGCATTCGTCCCAGCACCAGGAAGGCGATGAGCGCGCTGATGGCCAGCGGCACGAACATGATCTTGTCCTGGTACTGCTCCGGCAAAAAAGTGCCGAACCCGTGGATGCAGGCGTACACGATCAACGCGAGTGTCAACCAGGTCACCGGCCACATCAGCTCAGTGAACGATCGCCAGTAATGTGTTTCGATCAGCCTGAACGCCACGACCCACAGTGCGACGAGACTGAATGAGCACCAGATGGACAAGAGCCTGTTGCCATCGCTGGGCGGCTCGTGCGTACCGCCAAGGGCGCTCTGCCATATGACGAGCGTACCGAGCAGATACAGCCCCACCAGAAAGAGTGTCAAAGGCACTCCAAACAGCGTCGGCCAAAAACCTTTCTGTACTTCTTTTTTCATACTAAACCCCTCTGTTCGGTGCGAATATACTAATGAAAAAGATAAGGGTAATTATAACACCAAAGTAGAATAACGCAATGCCGACTCATTACGCCCAGGGTGTGTAGTAGAATAGGGGAGATGAAGATTATTTTCGCCCAAGGCAACCCTGACACTAAATACCTACAGACCCGACATAACACCGGATTCATGGTTTTAGATATCCTTGGCGAGAAATACGATGCCCTGTGGCGCGATGTCGACAAGTTTAAGGCGCGTTTAGCCGAAGTGATGATCAGTGGCGAGAAAGTCATTCTTGTGAAGCCCCTGTCCTTTTACAACGACACTGGCCTGGTTGCGCGTCAGTTTATTGATTTCTATAAGCTCGATACACCGACAGACTTTATTGTGATTCACGACGACCTGGCGCTGCCATTCGGCACCATTCGCATTCGTGAGAGCGGCAGCGATGCCGGGAACAATGGCATCAAGAGTCTCAATACACACCTGGGCCCAACCTACCCACGCGTCCGCATTGGCATTTGGACCGAAGATCGCGACCGTATGAATGACATTGACTTCGTCCTCGGAAAATTCCCCCGCGGCGAACAGCACAAGATCGACAAACACATCGCTCCAAAAGCCATTGAGCTGATCGAAGCTTTCGTGCGTGGCGAACTGGAACTTTCCAGCCACAAAATCGAAGTATAGAAATGCCAAAACGATCACGCTTGTAGTCTGTTGATTCAGGTTCTACACTATACGAATTATGACTCATCCTGATTTTCTTTCTACTCCAGACCTGACGCCAGAAGAACGTGTACGCGAAAACGAACGTCTGTCTGATATTGATGAAGCAATGCAGCGTAAGGCGTTCGAGACACTCACGACAAAAGCAGCACCTACCGAAGCGCTGATTGAACAGAAGAACCGTCTTATATTTGAACTACAAGGTGATACAGCGGCTGCGTCCGAACAACTCATGACCGAGCTCGATCCAAATTTTGAAGACGCCCTCATCATTACGGTGAACAAAAAGGTCGAGCAGCCCTCAAAGCTTCCGTTCATTAAAAGAATCGTTTCTGTCTACAAGAACCAAGAACTCGCAGCATGGCATTTTCCCGCAACTCCTAAGGCTTTTAACGTGCCCTACCTTGGACGTGACGGAATCATTTATGGTGTCGTTGATAAAAAATTCACAATAAAAGAGATCGCACTGGGCGACCTTTCAATTGACGATTTGACTGAACTACAATCTGGCATTGCACTCTATCTTCGGATTCTAAAAAACGATCAAGAAAACAACTAAATTAATAAGTTTCCAATAAAAAACGCTCACAGTAAGGGTGGGCATCACTGTGAGCGTATTTTACCCTTTAACCCACCCGGATTCTCAGTGAAGCGTCGCGACCGATAGTAAAAATTATGGTGCGCGCCTGACCGCCACAAGGACAGTCACAACTGTATTGTCACTATACTTGAGAATCGTAATTGGGATCCCGTATCTCGTAAGAGATGCGGTGTTAAAGGGATTAGTATATATACACAGCTGGCATCCCGAGGGAAGGCCTATGTAGTGGAGGGTAGTTACTGCATAGACACCGTGTATATAACCTAACATAAGTTAGAATAGGGGGTATAAGGTACTTGGTAAGCCTCGCAGGACTAACCAATCGCTTTGCATTTTAGCACGTATTTGACAGTAAGTCAATACCTTCTAAAACAAATCTCATGAAAATCAAGACATTGTCACCAGAGAGAGAAGAATTCTTCCAGATCATAAGCACTATTGCTTATATGCCTAAAACGTTATATTACATCGGTAAGGTGCCTTCGGGACGACTTCCGGTGGTAGCAGTAGTGGGGACACGGAAGCCTACCCCTTATGGTAAAGAAGTAACCTTTAATTTAGCTTATAACCTGGCTAAGAAGGGGGTCGTGATCGTCAGCGGATTAGCACTCGGCATTGATGCGATTGCGCATCGGGCAGCACTGGAAGCAGGCGGAACTACCATTGCGGTACTCGCAAACGGGCTCGATGCAATCTATCCCGCGTCGCATAAAGCACTGGCCGATCAGATCATCGCAAAGGGCGGCATGATCATCAGCGAGTACCCACCCGAGACACCAGCGCGGGATTTTCAATTCCTCGCACGCAATCGTATTGTCAGCGGCATCGCCGATGCAATTATCGTCACTGAAGCGGCGGCGAGGAGCGGCACACTTGCAACCGTCGCTCATGCCCTCGATCAAAATAGGGATGTCTTCGCCGTGCCGGGAAATATCACGAGCCCAATGTCCGTTGGACCAAATCGAATGATCATGCAAGGCGCCCAGCCTGTGATCGACGCCGATGATGTCCTCCATGTCATTGCGCCACATCTCATCGACGTGCAAACAAGCCTTAACCTAGGCAGCACACCGACAGAAATTGCCATCATCGATTTGCTGCAGCAGGGGATTCGCGATGGCGACAGCCTCCAACAGCAATCTGGTGTCTCGGCGAGCGAATTTATGCAGGCAATGACCATGCTCGAAGTCGGAGGACTTGTGCGGTCACTCGGGGGCAATCAGTGGACATCAGTGTAGCAATATGGTATAAATAGCACGTTGCGTAGAGCCAACATTTCAGTCATAGACTGACATTCTGGCTCCGTAAAGGCCTTTTAGAATGTCAGTCCAAACAAAGGACATCCAATGGGAAAGAAAAAGAAAGACACCACATTGAGCTTGACTGAAAAAGTCTTGCTCCGCAAAGAGACGGAACACGCCGAGCTTGAAAAGCGAGCAGTACGAACGAACAACAAGCTCGTCAAACTGCTCAAGCAGAAGATCAAGGCAGCCTCCGCCGCGCTGGTAACACGTGGAGACGAACAATCGATCGAAACCATCTGGGTCGTCGATCCGCATAACGTATGTGTTGAGATCGAAGATTTCACCGTTCTGGAGGCAACGGCCACGTTCGACAACAAGCTTCAGGCTGCTTTCGGGTTTCCGCTCACGATTGCAAGCGGCGAGGTGTATCTCGTGCCCGATCTGCAGACGCTGGTCATTCCATATGACGAGGGTCCTCCGTTTGACATCGACAGCGTGGATTCATTCATCGCACGACCGGCAGAAGACATCATTGCCGCACTCGCGATCTCTACGATCGAACGCTTCGGTGTTTCATCGCAGACACCATTCGCACCCGAACTGGATCTACTGTTCAAGTGGCTCGACGAACTCGCTGCCACCGAACCCGTTGTCACCGCCAAGAAAAAAACGTCCAAGAACAAGAAGTAGTAGCACCGACATCTAAAAGGCTTAGGCCGCCCGTTCTCACCCGAGAACCATGGGCGGCCTTTTCCTTTGCATTTCTCATCCCTCTACATTGACTTTTATAATCATAAGTGCTATAATATATACTGCGTAGAGCCTCCACGCTCATCCCACAAAGATGGTCTCGTGGAAGTTCCGCGAGACCCTTGGAATACTTGAGAAGGTACAAAAAATGAATCAGTCAGAACAGCAGCTCGAGCTCGAAGTTGACGAAGCCGTTGGTTTCATGGCGACGGCCTACATGTTGCTCCGTGCCGCACTTGGCAGCGTCTTGGCCAACCCCCATGCAGACCAGTTCATGGAACACCGAAACAAAGAGCTCGGCATCACCAAGAACCGTCAAACGTTCAGCGAGCAGACCATCACACGCGGACACTACCAGCAGGTAGGACCAACCTCGGGTGATGAAAAGCCCGACAGCAAGCAGCTTGCCATCTACAAGGTGTCGAAGCACCTTGGGTTCGGGCTACTCGATGACACCATGCCGGCGATTCTGCCGCTCGATATCAACGAGGTGATCACAGAGATCTCGGCGGACGACGCCAATCCGATCACCCAGCGATTTCGTGTCGAGATGATCCTGTCTGAACTCGAACAGCTGGCCAGACCAGAGTTGTAACCTCAAGCAACACCATCCGGTCTTAGGCCGCCCAAACTCCCATAAAAGGAGTTACGGGCGGCCTTTTCCTTTTTCATGCAGATATAAGAATGTTTGGCTATAGTATTTTCTACAGCCATTTACAAAGGCCGACAAGTTGTGTAAAGTCGAGCCTTGTGTTTAGCTGGTTAAGCAAACGCAAGCAATATATGCCAAAAAACTTAGTAATCGTAGAGTCCCCAGCAAAAGCAAAAACTATCGAGAAATACCTCGGGAGTGATTTTCAAGTGCTCTCAAGTGTTGGCCATATTCGCTCTATCGCTAAAAAGACAAAGACCGGCACCCCTCCTATCGACGTGAAGAACGATTTCGCGACGACCTATGAAGTCGACCTTGATAAAAAGAAGACTATCACTGAACTAAAGAAAGCCGCGAAAGCCGCCGAGCAGATCTGGCTCGCAACCGATGAAGACCGCGAAGGGGAAGCCATTGCCTGGCACCTTTGTGAAGTCCTTGGCCTTGATCCTTTGACAACCAAGCGCATCGTCTTCCATGAAATTACCAAGACTGCTATCGAAGCAGCCCTACAAGAACCTCGTAACGTCGACATGCAAATTGTCGCTGCGCAACAAGCCCGCCAAATTCTCGACCGCCTGGTAGGCTTCGAACTATCACCTGTCGTCTGGCAAAAAGTCCCTGGTGGTAAATCTGCTGGACGCGTCCAGTCACCAGCTGTCCGCCTGTTGGTTGAACGTGAACGTGAAATCCAAAAGTTCGAAGGTTCATTCACATTCAAAGTCACCGCTGAATTTATGCACGATGGCCAACTCATTAAAGCGGAGCTACCTGGCCGCTTTGATACCGAAGAAGAAGCTCAAACGTTCCTCGACTCATTAAAAGACGCAACTTTCACCGTTAGTAAAGTCACCAAGAGCCCTGGAACTCGCACACCAGGTGCGCCGTTTACAACCAGCACCCTGCAACAAGAAGCGAACTCAAAGCTTGGCTTCGGTGCCCGCGCGACAATGTCGAGTGCTCAGAAACTTTACCAAGAAGGTAAGATCACCTACATGCGTACCGACTCGGTCAACCTGAGCGGTCAAGCAATCGCTGCGGCGAAAGACTACATCACCAGCCGCTTTGGCCCTGAATATTCTACGGTTCGCCAATTCAAAACCAAGAACGCCAGTGCCCAAGAAGCCCACGAAGCGATTCGTCCGACTGACATGGCGCAAGAACGTGGTAGCAGTAACGAGTACGACCAGAAACTCTACGACCTGATCCGTAACCGTGCACTCGCCAGCCAAATGGCACCTGCGAAACTCGAAAAGACAACCGTCACTATCGACATCAGCACCGGTTCGCAGGTCTTCGAAGCGAAGGGGGAAGTCATTGTCTTCGCCGGCTTCTTGAAAGTGTACGGCGCCGGAAAGAAAGATCCAGATATTCTCCCTGCAATGGAAGCAAATGATGTTTTGGCACTTCAATCCGCTCTCGCGAAGCAAACCTTTGCACGCCCACCAGCTCGTTTCACTGAAGGTGCACTCGTCAAGAAACTCGAAGAACTCGGCATTGGCCGCCCTTCAACCTACGCTACTATTATCAATACCATCCAAGCCCGCGACTACGTCGTCAAGGGTGAAGCCGAAGGCACACCACGCGACGTCATTACATTGACCGTCCAGCCAGCTCAAGACGTTGAACGAGAAATCGTCAAAGAAAAGACTGGCTCTGATAAGGGAAAGCTTGTCCCAACTGGCGTCGGTGAAATGATCAGCGACTTCCTGACTGACCACTTCGAACAAGTCGTAGACTATGGCTTTACTGCTGACGTTGAACAAGACTTCGACAAAATCGCTGCCGGTGCGTTAGCGCGCAATGTCATGCTCGAGAAATTCTATACGCCATTCCACAAGCTCGTCGAAAACTCTGGTGGCATCGACCGCTCAGCTGTTGCCCAAGCAACCCAGATTGGTATTCACCCTAAAACCGGTAAGCCAATCTCGGCACGTTTCGGCCGCTTTGGCCCAATGCTTCAGCTTGGTGATCCTGAAAACAAGGAAGAGAAATTACAATTTGCCCCTATGCCAGCCGGAGCCCGCATCGATACCGTCACACTCGAACAAGCCCTGAAGGCATTCGAGCTCCCACGCCTCGTAGGTCAAACTGCAGACGGCAAAGACATCAAAGCTAACATCGGTCGCTTTGGCCCGTATATCCAAGTCGACAAGCTCTTCGTCAGCATCAAACCAATTGATCCCCACGACATCACCCTCGATGAAGCGCTTGAACTGTACGCTGCAAAGCTAAAGTCCGAGGCAGAGAAGAACATTAACGATTTCGGTGACGGCATCAAAGTCCTCAACGGCCGCTACGGCCCATACATTACCGATGGCAAAAAGAACGCCAAGATTCCAAAGGACCAAAAACCTGAAGAAATCACACACGACCAGGCCAAGCAAATGCTCGAAGACGCGCCTGCTCCTGGAAAAGGACGTTTCGGTCGCAAGGCACCTGCTGCGAAGAAAGCACCCGCAAAGAAACCCGCAGCCAAGAAAAAACCAGCTGCAAAAAAAGTTACCGCAACGCGCACACCGGCAAAGAAAAAATAGCTCTCCGCATACTAAAACAGGGGAGCTATTGCTTTTTTATAGTATTTATGCTATAATACGATGTACACTTAGCACACCCGCATTTTCTAATGCAGCACCCGACAATTAGAAAGAGTTCGATGGATATCACCGTAAAGGCTACCCTTTCCACCAGTGACACGAGCAAGGCTGTTCTACTGAACGTCGTGCTGGAATCGCTCATCCGAGCAAATTCACCGCTTGCCGGTTCGTGGCACTTCGAAAAGACGGGCACGTACCGAATCGAGAAAACCTCACTCATTGAGATCGAGGGGATCCCCGGTAACACCCAGGTCGTCCAGCACCTCCAGCACGCGCTCAAACACCTGTTTCACAGCGAGATCACGGTTCAGTTCAAGGTCATGGGTTCGGTGGTCTATACCCCCGACGCCATCACCGCGACAATGAACCTGCTCGAGCAGCGTCTGCTGCTTATCACCGAGCGTCGTCAAACCTTCATGGAAACCCAGGAAGAGAAGACGCCCGTCGCACAGCTCTACGCAGTCGATCACTAAGCGGTACTCCGCGCCTACCTCTGAAAGGATGAATTATCCCGCCAGATTTTGGCGCGGATTTTTCATTTTAAATAGGCAGCCATACCACATGTTGTGGATAACTAAAGTCTAGTAACACTATTTACAGTGGGTGTCTACTTCATGCTATAATAAATTAACCATACAAAATGTTTGACATACCATACATAATCTTGTATAATGATTAACATATTTGGATAGCAAATTAATCTCCGAGGTGGCGCGGAAAGAAAGAACACATATGACCGAAGCGACTGACCAAAAACAGCCTACTATCGACCTGAAATCAGGAGTAAGTGATGTACTTGCACTGATCGAACAAGAACGCGAACGCGAGATTATTACTCGTCGTTTCGGCCTCTATGACCGCCGCGAAACGCTCGAACAAATCGGTGAGCTGCTTGGTATTACTCGTGAACGTGTTCGTCAACTTGAAAAAGCTATCCTTATCCGCCTTAAGATCGCTGCCGAAGAAGGCAAGACCGAAGTCGTTACATCACTTGAAAAGACATTCATCCGCACTCTCAGTGAAATGGGGCGCGTTGCCCGTGTTCAGGACCTCGCTGACACTATCTACGGCCGCACTACTAACCAACAAGAGCGTGCACACGCCGCGTTTATCGCGACACTCGCACCTGGCCTGACAGTTATCGACGAAAACGACAACTACCACCACGCTGTTGGTATCGCTGAATACGGTGACGAAAAGAAAATCCGTAGCCAAGTCGACGACATCGTACGTGTCATCAAAGAAAACAAAGAACCTATGACCCTCGATCAGCTACACGACAAGCTCAGCTACGAGCACCCGATGCACGTTTCAGCGCTCGCCAGTGTCAGCAAGCAACTTGCACACCTCAAAGACACATGGGGACTGACCAAATGGCCAACCGTGAACCCAAAAAACATCCGCGACAAGATCTACGTCATCCTCGCTGAAAACAAGAAGCCACTGCACTTTTCACAAATCGCGAAAAGCATCAAAGACAGCAGCTTCAAGCGTAAAGATGTCACTACACAAGCCATCCACAACGAACTTATTAAAGACAAGCGATTCGTCCTCATCGGCCGTGGCATCTACGCCCTCGACAACTGGGGATACAGCAAGGGAACCGTCTCTGACATCATCGCCCAAGTACTTCGTGATTCTACAGAACCACTGCACCGCGACGAGATCGTCAAACGCGTCCTTAAAAGTCGCCAAGTAAAGGAAACAACTATCCTTCTTAACCTTCAAAGCAAAGCGCAATTCAAGCGCGTTGCAAAAGCAACCTACACACTCGACGAAGCCTAAAGCCGAAATCGTTTCTCAGTCGTTGCCAGATCAGTTAAGAGGTGAGAGAATAGCATTAGCAGTATGAGTATCATCGGCGCCATTTTTAACTTTTTTCTACAGTGGTATGTATGGCTACCAATTGTTTTAGTACTCGCGTATATGACGTGGCGCAACTATCGCCGCGCTGAAGTCATCGAACTGGACATCGAAAGTGATCTATTGATCCTCGAAATCCCGAAGACCAACGACAAGCAAGAACTTGCCGCAGAACAATTGTTTGCCAGCCTGCACGGTATTCTTCGTGACCGCATGGAACTGCGTGAAAATGGGGGAGTGCAAGAGCACGTCAGCCTCGAGGTTGCCTCTGTGAACGGACAGATCCGTTTCTACGCCTGGGTACCAAAAACACTACGCAGCTTCGTTGAAAGCCAAATCTACTCGCAGTATCCATCCGTCCAAATCCGTGACGCCGAAGAGGACTATGTTGCCCACGAACGCGAACATAGCGTCGTCTACACCTCTGAAATTACACTCACCGATAGTGAATTCCTGCCGATTAAGACTTTCCAAAACTTTGAAGTTGACCCATTAGCTGGTATTACCGGGACCCTCGCGAAACTTGAAACAACCGGTGAAGAAGTCTGGATTCAGATCCTCGCCAAGCCTATCGCCGATGACTGGCACAAAGGCTCAGAAAAATGGATTAAAGGCGTCAAAGAAGGTAAAAAGACTTTCGCTAAGAATGGAGGAGCGTGGCTCGCTGAAGTCTTCGAAGCCCTATGGAAACCACCCGAAGAATCCGCGAAAGCCGCAGCCGCTCCAAAAGAGCTATCTGACCGCAACAAAACACGCATCGCAGAAGCTGAAAAGAAAGCCACCAAGTTGGGCTACCAAGTAAAGATTCGCCTCGCATACCTCGGTGAAGACCAAGTCAACGCCCGCCAAAAAATGCAGGCTATCGTTGGTACATTTAAACAGTACAACTCAACTAACTTGAACGGATTTAAGATTTCTGGCGCCAGCTTCAAATCTGAAGATCTCGTTAAATACCGTAAACGCGCCTTTGGACGCGGCGGTTTCATTTTGAACATCGAAGAGCTCGCCAGTGTCTTTCACTTGCCCCACACGAACGTAGAAACACCAAACATCGTCTGGGCTTCATCGAAGACCGCAGAGCCGCCTGCGAAGCTTCCTATTATCACCGGTGATCCATCAATCGACGAGAACATTAGTGCCTTCGGTCTAACCAACTTCCGCGGTATCAACCACCAATTCGGCATGCTCCGCACCGACCGTTCACGTCATGTCTACATCATCGGACAAACCGGTGCAGGTAAGTCAGGTACCCTCGAACTCTTTGCTCTCAGCGACATCTTCCATAACCACGGCTACGCTATCATCGACCCGCACGGTGACTTCGCTGTCGATAACATGCGTTTCATTCCTGGCAGCCGCATGAACGATGTCGTGTACTTCAACCCAGCCGACACCGCCTTCCCACTTGGATTCAATCCACTTGAGGTCACGAACCCAAGCCAAAAGACTAATATTAGCTCGGAAGTCATCGGTGTTTTGAAACGCATGTTTGGTGAGTCATGGGGACCACGCCTGGAATACATTTTGCGTTACACCATCCTCGCACTGCTCGATCGCCCAACCACGACCATGCTCGACATCACCCGTATGCTGACTGACAAAAAGTTCCGTAAAGAAACCCTCGAATACTGTACCGACACCGTCGTTCTGCAGTTCTGGAACGTTGAGTTCGCCAGCTGGAACGACAAGTTCCAGTCTGAAGCGATCGCCCCAGTCCTCAACAAAGTCGGTGCCTTTACCGCCAACCCAATCATTCGAAACATCATTGGCCAACCGAAGTCGACCTTCAACATCCGTGAAATCATGGACGAAGGCAAGATCCTCGTCGTCAACCTATCAAAAGGTCTGATCGGTGAAGATAACGCGGCGATCCTCGGTGCCTTCATGGTCACCAAAATCCAGCTCGCTGCCATGAGCCGTAGTGACATTCCAAACATTGCAGACCGCCGTCCATTCTATCTATATGTGGACGAATTCCAGAACTTCGCGACCGATTCGTTCGCGACCATTCTATCCGAGGCCCGAAAGTACGGACTCAACCTGACCGTCGCTAACCAGTACATCTCTCAGATGACCGAGACCGTCCGTGACGCCGTCTTCGGTAACGTTGGGACGATGATCTCGTTCCGTGTCTCAGCCGACGACTCACCAATCCTCGCGAAGCAGTTCGAGCCACAGTTCGAGCCACAAGATCTGCTGCAAATGCACAACCGTCACTTCATCATTAACATGGTGATTAATGGTGAAAAAGCACCAGCCTTCAGTGCAACAACATTGACACTCCCACCAGAACAGATTGACAACAGTGGTCGCATTATTGAAAATACTCGCCGCAACTTTAGCCGCCCGCGCGCTGAAGTCGAAATTGAAATTGACGCTGCGTTACAGATGCAAAACAGCCAACAACAGCAACAGCAAAAACCACCTCAATCTCAAGCACAGGCGAAAGTCTGGCCTGTCGAGAGTGGGGCAGTAGCCGTTCAACAAGTCATCGGATCTGGACCATCATCGACGCCATCACCAGCGGGGGAGCCGGGCGCTGACAGACCAAAACGCAAGCGTACACGTACACGCAAACGCAAGCCAGCAACAACAGCGGACACCACCTCTTCAGCTAACGAATAATTACGTTGTATTTACTAGGAAATACGCCTTCGATTCATTATACTTATGGTTAATGGTACATCTTAAAAAGCGCGCGCTTGGGCAGCACCGTCTTACAGTTGGCTTTACGATAGTCGAACTCCTCATTGTCATTGTCGTGATTGGTATTCTTGCTGCAATCACGATCGTTGCATTCAACGGTATCTCGGGTCGTGCAAAAGTAGCATCCGTACAATCAGACCTTAATAGCTCACTAAAAACACTCGAGACATTTCGGCTTACAACTAGTACTAATGAACAATATCCCGTAGATTTAGCTGCATCAAATTTAAAAGCAAGTAACGGCACAACCTACGAATATAGCGTCGACAACGCAGCAAAGCCAGCCACGTTCTGCCTCACGGCAACCAATAACGGCACTGCGTACTACATCGGACCAGGCGCTAAACCAAAAGAGGGGACTTGCTACGAAGACTTTGGCCTTGTTGGCTGGTGGCAACTAAATGGCAACCCGAATGACAGTAGCGGTAACGGGATTAATGGTTCGGTAAGTGGACCGACACTCACTACAGGCTCAAACAACGTCGCGAATACCGCCTATAATTTCGCGGGCGGCTCAGACGCCATTACTATCCCTGCAAACAGTGTATTGAATAATCAAAACTTCACATACACCGCTTGGGTGAAACCATCATCACTGAATGCCGCGACGACAGTTGTTACGGGTGCGCCTACAGGCTCCCCACAGTTGCGACTTGATAGCGGGAAAATAACACTTCTATCAGCTGGAGTACGGCAATTCCCCTCAAGTTCAGCCACTGTCGCAGCGAATGTCTGGAGCTATATCGGCGTTACATATAACCTCACCGGTACATACACGTACTACATCAACGGCGTCGCCGTCGGAAGTGGTACTGATTACCGGGCGATGACCTTTACCTCAAGCCTCATTGGCCGCAATGCTGCCGCCACTGAACCGTTTGTCGGAGCAATCGATGGCGTACGCATGTACAACCGAGTCCTCTCAGCCGCCGAAATGCTCTCACTCTACACGTCGGTGCCTCAGTAATGAATCGCAAAGGTTTCACAATTGTTGAACTCCTCATTGTCATTGTTGTGATTGGTATTCTTGCTGCAATCACGATCGTGGCGTTCAACGGCGTCCAACAACGGGCACGTACCGCCGCAATCCAATCCGACCTCAAGAACGCAGCTACTCAAATCGGTATTATCTACGCCGACGCAGGTGCATATCCAAGGAATGTCTCAGATCTGAAAAAGAGTGACACAACTATATTACATTATGCCTACATTGATAGCTCGAACTACTGCTTGTCCGGGAGTGACACCAGTGGCGCAACCTGGTACCGCGTTTCAAACACCGAAGGAGTGCGCACAGGCGCGTGTCCAACCGGCGGCACCTACTGGGTCGCGAAGGCTCCAGCTGTAAATACTCAAACCACTGCACCGAGTGGGGGATACACTACCGGTATTACCATCGCGGCCGTCTATCCAACACCAGCAGGGAACACGAATATCATAGGTGCAACATCCGATCTATGGATAAAGATTTCACAGGCATCCCCGGCATCGGTTTCGGGACTTGCTGGTAATGGCACGAACAGCTGGTTCATGAACGACGCGGTTGCTTCGGCCTCACCGAATCGTATGATCGTTTCACGCTCACCAACAGTCGCTCGCTCAACCCTCAATGGCAATAAGTTCCAAGTCGTCAATACGTATCCACTCTTGACGCTTCCAATCACCATATACAGCACCCCAACCGTTGCTGCGATCTGGTCGTATCCAATGACGCACCAAGAGCAACAAGGCGCCCTGGCATGGCTCGAACAATATGCTGCAAACTAGCACCTCCCGACGTCGCGGCTTTACGATAGTCGAACTCCTTATTGTTATTGTAGTAATCGGCATCCTAGCAGCAATCACGATTGTGGCCTTTAATGGTGTCCAGCAACGCGCCAGGAACGCCCAAGTCATTGCAGGTGTGAATACGTATTACAAAGCGATCCTCAGCTACACAAACGTCTACAACACGTATCCAGAATCAGGGAATGGCTGCCTTGGCGCATCATACCCCGGTGACCAGTGTTGGTCAGGGACAAGTGGTAACCGAAGTATTAATGCAGCGCTTGATGCAAATTTAGCCGAATTCGTAAAAGTAAAACCAGTCCTTGCAACATCTTTACTGCCAATTGGTATCGGTAATAATATGCGCGCAGGTGCAGTCTATGATTTTGCCACAAAACGAATCGTTTATTACCTGCAGGGGATTAACCAGGACTGTAGTATTGGCGGCTCATTCGGCGGCAACGAAGGGGGAGTCGTCACCCAGTGTGTCATCGCTATCTAGCTCCTTGTGTCACCTAACCAAAAAACCTCTTCAAAATTTATCGAACAAAAATAGAACATTTTCTCAATCATTTTAGAACACGCAGTAAACCGTATTATATCGATAATAATGAGCGCCACAGCCCAGAACGAAATATCGATAGCCAGGCAGGACGTAGTAACAATAAAAATGAAACAAAACTCAAGAATAGGTGGGATAAGAATTCAGAAAGTGTGATTAGTAGGTCGTGAGTTATATATAGCTTTAACGTCGCACAATATATCTTTTACGACATACGCTATAGTAATGATAGTTGATTGCTTGTGCGTCTCAATAGGGGTAGTATAAGCGGTTTAATGCTACATACGCGTACACATTACTGTTTCGTTGTGAGTTTATACATAAACTATCTTATCTATCCTCGGCTGTATCCATATAGACCTATATATGGCTTGAGGGCTTAACCCTGCGTTGTATTTAATGTCGCATTTATACCTGCAGCTACATAGTTATCCACAATCGTTCATACATGGCATGGTTATGTTTGTCCGTGAAATAAATATTTTTATCCCCCTACCACTCTCCCACTTCCCCATTGTTTGACTTTTTTGCATTTATGTATGTTTATATGTTTTTTTATGTTTTGTACAAAATATAGAACAAAAATAGAACATAGCGTATAGAAGATAGAGGAGTGGGGGGAGTGGCAATTTTATAGGTCGAGTGCTAACCAGCCAAACCAAGCTATATGATATGCCTACAAGTACGCCGCGCGTCCTTCAACGCGAACATCAATATACTGTGCCGCGACACCCTTTGACTGTAAATATGTAAGCGATCGGATCATGTCTTCAACCTGCTCCCCCGCTCCCCTGTCGATTGATAATTTTACAAGTGGCTGGACGTCTTTGAGACGGATCTCGATCTGTCGGGTTGTCCCAGTTGGGAGGATAGCTTGGGTTACGACGTAACTCCCCTGCCCTGCTGCACCATTTTTACTCAGGGCTACTACCTTCCCTACAAAACTAAGGAGGCGAGCACTGGCGACGGTCGTCCCCTGCTCTGGTGAAATGCCGCTCTGGTCAATAATCTGTACACCAGGGGTTTCATAGTAGTTATTTTGGAAAACGACCCCAGTATTATCGACGTAGTACTGCTTGGTGTTAATCTGCCAGCCAGCGACTGGTTCACGAACCGTCAAAGTGAAGTTTGATTCAACTATGTTGGAGGTACTAGAGAGTGTCACCGCTGATACTTCGGGCAGGGCAGCCGAGACATACTGACTTAATGCGGCCTCATTTAAAGCGAAACGAAGGCGTTCTACGGGGTGAATTGCCAGATATTCATTGATTGTTTTTTCGTAAGCAACAGGGTTGATAGCACGAGACAGTGCAGCCGTAGAACCGGTAACATTCGCACGGGCAGTAAACTGCGTCATCAGGATCGCAAGGATTACAATGATTCCAAACACGAGTCCCAGCGTTGCACTGATCTTGCGGCGGCGCTGAGTCAGGTTGTGAACGCGAGCGCGCTCGGATACAGGTTCACCATCAGCGCGACGAATACTACTAATTGTCTGGTTACGACGGAACTGACTATTCGCATCAGGTGTTGCCGGCGTCCGAACATAGTCGGCAGCTGCACGACGGCGCGGTACGTCGGTGTTCGCTTTTTTGCGTGAGAAGTTTATCATGGCTATGGTTTATTATAGCTTACGAACGCCGTGCGGCCAGTATCATTCTCGCCATATCTTTTGCGGCAGCAGGTTTGCTAAACGCGTAGAAACGTTCAGCCATTTCAGCGGTTTGTTTTGGCTCGGCTAGTAATTCTTTAATCTGCTGCACAAGCAGTGGTTTATCCGCGTCTAATGCTTCTTCGTCCAGTACAGCAACGGCGCCGGCTTCAGCATAGACGGCGGCATTCTTTAGTTGGTGTCCCCCGGTTAACTTACCGTTTGGAATCAGAATCGTTGGCTTCTTTAGTGCAGCTAGTTCAAGGATCGTCGTTGCACCCGCGCGCGTGACAACGACGTCGGCTGCCCCTAGCAAGCTGTGCATGTTCGTCACAAATGGATACAGCTGGAAGCGATCGCTATCAGCCGGAAGAAGTGCACGAAGGTCATCGTACTGCCCTGCTCCAGCCACAAGCACCACAGAGGTAAATTGTTGTAACTGATGCAACGTTTTGGCCACTACTTCGTTGACTCGTGCAGCACCTAGGCCACCACCAGTCACCACTACCAGTGGGTGAGTCGTCGCTATCCCCCACTCCTGTTTGGCTGCTTTTTGCTCGGCATCAGAATACGGATGGAAGGCTGATGATATTGGAATGCCTACGTACTTTGTTTTGTTCTTTGGGTACGGATAATATTCGAGTGGCGCTCCAGTACCAATCGTCGTCGCCCACTTGGAAAGTACGCGGTTTGTAAGGCCCGGGTGAGCGTCAGAGTCGTGAATCACCAGAGGAATCTTCAGTACATGTGCAGCGAGCCCAACAGGCAGACAGACGTAGCCGCCCTTTGTAAACACAACATCGGGACGCCAGACGAGAAGTTTGAAAAAGCTCTGAATAAAGCCGAGTCCGACTTTGAATGCATCGGTAAAGTTTTGTGCGACCAATGACGGCCAAGTTAATTGCTGGAAGACCGTGAGGTGATGATAGCGACGGAATTTTCCGGCCGCGATTGTCTGCACGGGAATCGTTTCATCAAAGGCCGCAACGGTGGCGCGAGCTTGTGGTGCAAACTTGGTGTCACACCAAAAACGGAGTTCTACGTGTGGGTGAATGGTCCGGAGTTCTTTAAGAACCGCTACGACTGGCGTAACGTGTCCGCCCGACCCGCCGCCCACTGTCAGAATTCGCATATGTAGCCTCCTTTAATCTTGATGAATGGATCGTGTAACGTGAAAGCTGGAATACCAGCCCTAGCGCCGCCGTCATGAAAATCATGCTGGTGCCACCAAAACTGAGCAGTGGCAATGTGATACCCGTGAGAGGGAAAATCCCAATCATCGCTGCTATATTAAGGATAACATGCGCGCCGAACCAGCCAAAGACACCCGCTACCAGTAGTTTTAGGCGCATATCAACCAAGTGGTCTAATACCTTCAGTAAACGCATTAGGAGGGCTACAAATACGGCCATGAGGACAATTAAGCCGATGAAACCAAACGTCTCACCTAACACCGCAAAGATTGAGTCATTAATCACCTCAGGAAGGTAGCCGGTTGCTTGGATACTGTTACCGATACCGACGCCCATCAATCCACCAGAACCAATCGCAATCTTGGCATGCTGAATGTGATACGCACCTGCGTCGTCTGTCGAACTACTATCCCCTTGCAGGTAGGTCGCAACACGCGCCACGCGGTGTGGTGAGGTAAAGATAAACAGTCCACCAACAACGACAACACCAACGAGAAGCGCGATGCCAACTTTTTTACTCAGTCCAGCCATAAACAGCATGGTAATCATAATGGCCGTTAACGAAATTCCGGTTCCAAGGTCGCGTTGAATCACGACGATAAATAAGAGTGAGATTGCCGCAATTACCGCCACAGGGATAAGTGTCTCTTTTAGGTCGTTGACTCTCCCCTCTTTCATGCGCGCACCGAGGAACACAGCCAGGTACAGTAGGATACCAAACTTGACGATTTCAGCTGGCTGCAGACTTCCAAGGACACCGAGGTTGAACCAACGACTTGCACCGTTGATTGCTTCAGCGATCGGCAAGCCCGCGACACTGGCAACGAACAAGAGCCCACAAGCGATGAGTCCACCAATAAACACCTTTGAAGCATGCTTTAAGACGAACGTATGCGGAATTGTTGAGAAGATCCAAAAAGCAATGATTGCAAGTCCCAGACTAATTGCCTGCTTTACGAAGAAATAGGTATCCGAGAAATTACTCCCGATTGCGTTGTTTAGAACATTTGCACGCTGCGGGCCAATCGCGTAAATCACGACCAGGCCAACGAGCATCAAGATACCCATGTATAGAGCAATCAAATAGTCGGGGCGATGCTTGCGAACGACTTCCGTCGTTCTGTCTTTCCACCCGCGGTCGCGCATATTAGAGGGCGCCACCTATGTTACCGCCAGCGACAGCCAGCATCACGCCAAAGAAGGCCGCAACAGCTGCAATCACCCAAAAGCGCATCGTGACCTTTGTCTCTGGCCAACCGCTTGCTTCCAGGTGGTGATGAATTGGTGCCGAGATAAATACTTTCCGTTTGAAGACTTTCTTGCTGAAGATCTGGATCAAGCTTGAACCAGCTTCGATGACGAAAACAATACCGATAATAGGAAGAAGTAGCAGTGTATCGGTAAGCATCGCAACGACACCCAGCGACGTACCAAGTGCGAAGCTTCCGACGTCACCCATAAAGAAGCGTGCGGGATAAATGTTGAACCACAAGTAGCTCAGTAATGCACCAGCGACAGTGAAACAGAAGGCGGCAATCATTGGAGTCCCCTGCAGTAGGGCGATCGTTCCGAATGCACCGTACGCAATTACCGCTAATCCACCGGCCAGACCATCCAGGCCATCACTAATATTTACAGCGTTACCAGCCGATACAACCGCGAGGGCAAAGAGTGGAACGATGAACCAACCAATTGCAACACTTCCGATGAATGGAACATGAACAGCATCGATGCCAAGCTTCTCGTAGAAGAACCAGCCAAGCCCCAGGCCAATTACAGTAATCATGACGAACTTAAAGCTCGAACGAAGCCCAGCAACGCCCTTGCCTGTTCCACGCAGGTTGATGATGTCATCCAGCAGTCCGACTGCAGCACCACCAACCAGGGCAGCGAGTGGCAACCAGGTTTCTTGGCGATCAAGGTTAAAGAAGAACGTAATGACCGTGATCGCAAACACAAAGATAATACCCGCCATTGTTGGGATGTTGCGCTTGAACTTGTTCGCGTGCAGCTTCGTAAAGACCTTCAAGATCTCCCCAGTCGTGCTTTCGGTGCGCTGCTTTTTCCAGAACTTGAAACGGTACGCCATAAACGTATAGATCGGCGTCAAGAACATCGCAAGCAAGAATGCGCCGACGCTGAGGATAAACGTACGTACTAATTCATTTGTTAGGATTTCTACAGTGAAACTCATCGTTATTGACCTTTCGGGTGAACCTTTAGATAATCGAGCATCCAGTTAGATATATCGGTAAAAATTGGAAGCGCGTCGCGTGCGCCTTGCAGCTGCTTATCTTTACCCGATAATCGTACCATTATGACATACTCGGCCTCGTCACCGCCACCATATCCAAGGTAACTTCCGATTGTTGTTGTATCACTATAGCCGCCTGCAACACCAACCTGTGAAGTTCCGGTCTTACCACCGATATAGTAGCCTTGTTTGTCGGTACGACCGAATGATTCAGCGCGGGCATCGTGGGTTGCCTGGACAATTTGATCGGACGTAGATTTCGCGACGACATTTGTCGCAAGCGGCGTTGGAGCTGGGTTCTGCTTGTATCCGTCAGCTGTCATGTAGCCATCAATAACAGTTGGCTTATAGTATGTACCCCCATTAATCAACGCGCTAAACCCAGAAGCAACTTGGAGCATCGTGGTATTCAGCCCTTGGCCGAATGACATAGTTGCGTAGCGCACCGCGTTCCCCTGCTCGTCTTCCGGCGAGAAGATTGAACCGGCAGATTCATTTGCTAGCTCAACGCCCGTCAGTTGCCCAAGACGTAGACGATCGTGGAAATATTCGTACATCGTCGTGCGGGCATTCAAGTTCACTGAGTTGCCATCACCAAGGCGCTGCGCAATCGTCACAAATCCAGTGTTTAACGACCAGGTTAACGCGTGTTGGAATGTGATGATGCCAGTCTGTCCTTTTGTCGCGTTTCCTACGACGTAGTTATCGCCGATTTTGATAGAGTCTGTGTTGTTGTAGGTGTCTGACGGCTTCACGACGTTCCTATCGATGCCTGTTGCGAGCGTGTAGGTCTTGAGACTCGAACCAGGTTCGTAAGGATCAGAGATGACGTTATTGTTAAAGTTCGCCACATCCTCAACTTTGTTATATTCACCCGGGCTATAGGTTGGTTGGTTTGCCATTGCCAAGATCTTACCAGTGCGTGGATCCATCGCGAGGACACTTCCATTGGTTGCGCCGGTACGCTTGATACCCTCAGCGAGCGCAAGCTCTACCTTTGATTGAATATTACGATCAACAGACAAAACGATATTCGCACCATCTTGTGCAGGCTCGCGAATGTTATTCTTCCCAATCGTCAGCGGCACGTTACTGACGTCAGTTACAGCTTGTAGGAGTCCGTCTTTCCCCTTCAGTTCAGTATCGAGCCCGCCTTCAACACCGTAGCTTCCAATGCCTGTTGTATTCACGAAGCCAAGGACTTGGCCTGCCAGTTGGCCTTCTGGGTAGACGCGTTGACTGACTTCCTGGAAGCCGATACCGTGCAGCCCTGCTTCTTTAATCTTGTCTGCTTGAACGCGAGTTACTTTAGTTGCGATAATCTGGTAGCGACTCTTCTTATTATCGAGGAGTACATCAAAGTCTTTGCGTACATTCCCACCAGCAACCTGACGAAGCGTTTCGACAACCTTGGCTTTGTCGTCAACCGTCACCGGGTCGGCGAATACCGTGTAGACCGTCTCGTTCAAAACAAGCTGCACGGGTTCGTCACCACTCTTGGCATAGATCAGTCCACGGCTAGCTGGAATCACGAAACGACTCTCTTGCTCTTCCTTTGCTAAGGCAACATAATGATCATGTTGAATCACCTGCAAATAAAACAGTCGGATCACAAA
>Ga0247808_10000221_pt1 | contig 32166 bp, 35 predicted proteins | sample UWRJL089202R1_FD_179914 | JGI IMG/M metagenome (GOLD analysis project Ga0247808, IMG submission 179914) | Plant litter microbial communities from Arlington Agricultural Research Station in Wisconsin, United States - UWRJ-L089-202R-1 | ecosystem: Environmental > Terrestrial > Plant litter >... | reverse complement strand
TATTCATCTTCTGCATCATAGTCCGGCTCCTTCCTTAGTTTGTTCCGACTGTCATCGAGCTTGTGGTGAATGTTACCGGTGAACTCGACTTTCCGTTTGTTCCTACTGCTGTCACCTTGAAGGTGGTGCATGTTCCCGAACGGAGGTTTTCTTCGCTGCTGAAAGTTCCTAGTGATAGAGCGTTGACTCCATCGGTCGGATTTACAGACTGCTGGTTTGTGTTGCACTGCGGGTTAGTTCCAGCACCCACAACCTTGAAGTGATCAATGGTTCCGATATTCGACTGGTCAAACCGTAGGTACCAGTTTACATTATCCGTGGTGAATCTTCCGTTAGTTGGAGATGACGGCGCAACCTGTGAACCAGTGTCGTCAACGTTCACAACCTTGTTGATTCCGGCAGTCAGGAAGCTTATCTCCGCACTGTTGTAACCATTAGCTCCGAGGGAGATGATGTAGTAGCGGTCACACACCGCAGCCTTCATGGTGGCAACGTCGTTATATGTTCCTACGAGAAGAACACTGTCTACTCCGTTGTTTGCATTTCCCTTGGTAATAGTCTGCGTGTTATTGTTGCAACCTGCCTGACCACCAGTTCCGCGAATCTGGTAAGACTGAATATCTGCACCGGTTAGCGGGTTCTGGAAGGTGAGGTACCACTTGACACCATCCGTAGCCCAAGCTGGGTCGGATACAATGTGGGGAAGGTTCTCGTCAGCGTCATCGCCGGAGCCATCGTGCTGCTCATCATTGAGCGACAATAGCTGAGCAACGTACACGTCACTGATGGTTCCGCGCGCGCCATTGTCGATCATGATCCGAACCTGCTCAGCACCGTAACAAGTTGAAGGCTGTGGCTTGTTGATTGTCACTGCATACCAGATGGAGTTGCTGCTATCTGCCGAGGCGAGAGGAATTGTCTCGAAGAGCTTGTTTCCGATTACCAAGTGCTGAACAGATCCGGGGCGGATGGTGTTGGTGCCAGTCCACTTGAAGCTCAGTCTGATACGGTCGGGAGTCAATGCGGAGCAACCGTCAAAGCTACCGATGTTGACAACACGGTCATTAGTGATAGCTAGTGAAGGAGAGTTAGTCCCACTGGCAGGCTGGATATCTGCTTGACCGTAGTTCATACCACTCCACGAAGGAACAAGACCTTCCGAAAGAGTTGGGGTCTTAGTGTACTGGTAGTACAGGCAGAGGTTCTTCTTATTATCGCGGGGGTCTGAACATGCCGACTGGTTGACATTGGCGCGGGGTGCAACCAATTTAACTACGTATCCGCCAGAATTATCTAACTCATCAACTGCATACTTGATATTAAAGTTGAACTTAGCAGATACGTCACCCTTCTTGATTTCATTGGACTCAAAGATGGAGAGAACCTCATTCCACGGTTTTGACTCGAATTCATCGATAGCCCATGAGCGGAGATCCTTCTGGCGTTCGCCATCAACAGCAGTAACGGAGGTCTGAGCCAAGAAGTTCACGAAGAATGTCATTGTAGGAACAATAAGCACAATGGCTACTACAGCACCAATAAATACCTGTGTCGGGGTGTCACCTCTATCATCGCGCCAAAAATTGCGGAGTGATTCAATAAAACTCCGCTTGGTGTTTGGTGCGATGCGCTGATTTAGTAGCTTCATACTTCTTTCCTGCAAGGATTGGTTCTCATTATCCCAGATTGTTAGTACCGAGAACCCATATATGGGAAATCGATAACTTCTCGATGTGGACGTATTCCTAGTTGTTCCTTGGCGCTGCGTATATCTTTTCAGCAGTGAATCCACCATCAGTCATCAAGTCGCTCGCCTTTGTCTGGTCAGCAGTAGAACCCTCTCTAATGGTAAAACTACCCGCCTTGATGGTCTTGTTAGCGCCCTCGCCGTCCAACTCAACATTTCCGACAAGGAAGGGCTTATCCATACTGGCGTTGATGATATAAACATACCCCGCCTCTGATACCCCGATAATGCTGTACCCGGTAGAAGATTGGATACTTATTAGAGTCCATGTGGTCGGGGTGAGCGCTATTGTAGTTCCTCCGGTGGAGCGTAGAACGCTTGTGTTGTCAACATATGTTCCGGTGTTGGAAGCCTGAAAATCCTCAGCAAGCCCAATACTCACTAGGTCGGCACGAACGCGGTCATTTCGGTTGTTGTTGACGATGTTGGGAACGACAATCATTCCTGACGCGATTATGATGGCAGAAACCGCCAAAGTAATCGTCTGCATGATTGAGTTTTCGGCTCTATCGGACGTAATCCATTCGTGCTGCGGTCGGTTGGTGTCCATTTGCTTCCTCTGTAGGCTCAACATTTGTTCAAGCTTACTATGTTGTTTCTGCTTTCTTGTTAAAAGCACAAGAGGCGCATTCCGAAGAATGCGCCTCTTGGTGTTTGCTTAGCTATTCGCTAAGAGCTAGGGATTAACCCTGCTCCCATGAGAGTGCGTCTAGAGCAGAACCGGCTCCACCGGTTGCACCGGTTGCATTACCCTGAGCGTCCTTGGTTACGACAACCTTCTCAGCAGGGGTTGCACCGTCAGCAACTAGTGCGACTGCACCAGAATCGTTCGTGCGGGTGAAGACCTTACCGGACTGTGATGCAGCGTAGACCGTGTAGGTGTCACCGGTCTGGACGATTGCGATTGCAACTCCACCAGAAGTGGTGATCTTCGGGCCTGAACCACCCTCAGTGATAACGGTGTCAGCGTTGGTCTTGAGTTCGTCAAGGTCAGCAGCGTACTCACCGAGGTTGGCGAGGTTGAACTCCTGTGCGTAAGCAATGTTCGCAAGGTCAGTCTTTGCGTTGTTGTCACGAGCGTTGTTGATAAGACCCGGTGCGGTGACTAGACCAGCAGCGATCAAGATTGCTGAAACAGCAATCGTGATGGTCTGCATGATCGAGTTTTCTGCGGCATCCGAGCGAAGGTCGAGAGACTTGATGTTCATGTGGTTTTTCCTTTTGGAGTGGTAATCCCCGAAGCCCCCTATGGGCTTGGGTAACCGCCTTTGTCGGGCGGCTAGTACACAATTGTACGGATGGAAAGCATGTATTTTTCAAAAAGCGGGAAGTCTATCAAAGTTTTTCTATTCCAATAGCCCCCAGTGCGGGGGACAAATGGGGGTGAAAACCCTATATTTAGCTATTTGGAGCAAATACGAAGGCAATACCGACGATGAATGCCGCGCTTGCCACTAGAGCAAAAGTAGTCATGGTGAACACATTGCGCATTGATACAGCAATCTCTTCTACCGTATCTACATCTACCATGTTGGCTCGGAACATCTCCAACATGTCCTCCGTGGACGTTTTCTGTCTTCTCGCCATCATCAGTCCTTAGCTCAATGCCGTAACCATGCCGACAGAAACCAGCCCTACCAAAGCCCACAGGCTGAAGTAGAACGGAGGGATCATCGCAGCCTTGGCTGTTGAGCGCGGACCGTTCTTCTCTACGTTGTGGAACATGAACGCCACGAGAGCGTAGAGAGTGTTCAGAATGTAGGATGCGATAATCCAAGCAACAGCAAGCCACGGGTTGACAAATCCAAGAGCGGCGGCGATTACCGGGATGAACTTCAAGTCACCCACACCGACATTGAGCAATGTAACGGCAAGGAAGGTTAGCAGCGCAGCGCCGAATAGCGAGATACCAGCCCACATAAGACCGAAGAAGTTGTCGTTCAGGAATGCATTGATAGTGAGAGCAACGATAACTAAGACGAAGTGGTTGTAGGAAAGGATGTTGGGAACGCGGTGATCCTTGAAGTCAGTCAGGGTGGCTACGGCTCCCACACCAGCCACGATGCTCCATGTGATGATAGTCAACTGATTGCTGTTGTCCAATAGGTAAAGCGCTGAGGCGGTAATGGCAGCGAGCAATGGTGCCAGCCAGTAGAAGTAGCTAGGAGTCTCACTGAGGGGCTTCACATCGGCGCTCATCAAGCGAGGCAAGAAAATCATCAAGAGAAGCGCGAATACCGCCGCTCCTGCTGCGCCGGTCAGAAGGTCGGGCATGTAGATTTCAGATAGTGTCATATTGCTGGTTTCCTTGTTAAAAGCCGATTGGCGCTGTTCGTTGGAAACGATAGCATCCCGAACAGCGCCAATCAAGTCTTTTCTTGCTATGCAGCTTCACCAATGGAGGTGTACATCTCGAAGACTGGAAGATAGGACGCGAGCATGACGAGCATATAGACAAGTCCCACAGCACCGTTTGCGATAGGACCAATAGCCACAACAAGCTGCGCGGCGGAAAGCTCTGCCTCTTCCTTGTAGGTTTCAGCCATCATACCGATAGTCTGTGTACCCTGACCGGCATCCTCACCGACAATAAGCGTATACGCAGCATCCACTGGGAAAAGCTTCTTGTTGTTGGCGAGTTCCTTGAATCGCGCCTCACCCTTATCCATAAGGTCAACGTGCTGTAGTAGATGTCTACGAATAGCCCAGTTACTCGTGGAACGCGCCGTGGTAATGAGCGTGTCTCGCTCGGACATGTTGATCTCACGGAGCGTGTGGATGTTTCCGAAAATCTGGGACATCTGGGAAATCTGAATCAAGTCAGCGAAGATGTGCGGCTTCATGTTCAGCTTCCATGTATCAATCTTCACACGGAGGTCTTCGTTGTGCTGACCCTTCTGCTTCCAGTAGATGACCCATGCAATAATCAAAACCGCTTCGATAGCTGTCATCCAACCAACAACAGTAGATGTATTGATAAGGATCTGCGAGAGCAGCGGAAGCGGCTTTCCAAGGGTGTCGAACACAACCTTGAACTGCGGGATGATGCCGAACAGAACAACGAAGAGGAACAGCACGGTTAGGATAAGCGTGAAGAGCGGCTCGGATAGAGCGGACTTTACCTGCTTACCGGTCTTAGCGTTGTCCTGAATGATCTGAGCAGCCTTGACGAGAGCCTCTGATTCCTTACCAGCGCGAGCACCAACAGAAACCAAGCTAACTACAACCTGTGGCAATACCTTACCGTGCTTGTCGAAAGCTGCGGAGAACGAAATGTTGTTGTCCGCCATGTCGGTTGAAATCTTGGCGAATACGGTACCAATCGGAGTTCCTTTGTATTGCTCAGCAATACGACGGATAGGACCGATTTCGTCTCGGGATACCTGCATCATCAATGCAAGCTGGCGGAAACACTTAGCCGCTTGTACCGGGTCAATCTTCTTGGCATCCTTTTGCTGCTTCTTGGTGAGAGCAACACCGCGCATAGCGGAGATGGCATCATCAGGCATAGCCTTGCCGCCCTTTTTACGGGTAACGGCGTTCTTCTTCAAATCCTTCTTCGGTGCGGCAGGCTTCTTGGCGACGGGCTTTTTCTTACCACGACCCTTGCTATTTACAGCAGCTTCGGAGTATTCATCTCTTGCGGCGCTTTCAACGCTTGTTTCGTCCTTGACGACATTGGCATCAGAGTAGTCGATATCCCTGAGAACGCCATAGCCGTCCGGCAGACCGGCATCAGCAGAGAGCGGGGCGGAGTATGATGAGCCACCGGGTGCGGGGGCGCTGAAATCGCTTGCAGCGCTATCGAACGGGTTGGATAGCTCTTCCGTGGTCTGAATCTCTGGGGTGGAGTCCTTTAGATTCTTGCCTCCGCTCTTTCGTGCGGCTAGGTCAGCCTTGCGACGAGCCAGCTTATCCTTAGTCTCCTGCTTCTTGGCGGCGGCTTCGGCGCGCTTGTCTGCTCGGGTCGGCTTGGCGGCGCGCTCGGGCTTAGAACGGCTCGGCGCACCGGATGACGAGTTGCCGGGGGCAGGCTGGTAAGCGGGTGCTTCTGGCTCTTCGAATACAGCATCGGGCTGCTTAGGAGCCTTATAGCCGTAATATTCATCGCTGTTTGACATATGTATCCTCGTTAGGCGTTACTCTGCGCTTCACGCTGACGCTGCTTAAGGCGGTCAATCTTGAAGACGAGATCGTTCTTGATGTTAGCAAACTTCAGAGCGGTTTGTTCAGTAATCTTTCCTGCCTCGAAGAGGTAGTAGAGCGACTGCTCAAACGAAATCATTCCGTCTTCCTCTTTCAGTGCGTTGGTAAGCTTGGTGAAGTCACCCGAACGGATGTTTGGTGTGGTTGTGGTGTGGTCGAGCATGATCTCGCGCACTGCGATGAGCTTTCCATCTACAGAGGGAACGAGACGCTGAACCATCACGCACTTGATGACCTCCGCGATACGGTTCTGTACGAGGTTCTGCTGTCCGGGTGGGAACTGAGAGACTATACCTTCAATACATTGCGCGGCGGATGATGCGTGTGACGTAGCGAACACAAGGTGACCCTTGTTAGCTGCGTCAAGGGCGGCGACGATAGCAGGAAGCTCACGAAGCTCACCAATCATAATTACCTGAGCCTTGGAACGAACAGCCGCCATGATGCCGCCCTCCCAGTTGTCAACGTCACGACCGACTTCGCGCTGCGTAACCAGTGACTTCTTGGGAATGTGAACGAACTCAATCGGGTCTTCGATGGTGTAGATGTGACGGTGGTTGTTCTCGTTGTACTCGTTGAGTAGAGCAGCAAGAAGAGTCGTCTTACCGGAACCCGTAGGACCGGAAACGATGAATAGCCCGTTGTTCTCTTTCAGCAAGTCCATAATCTGCTGCGGCTGCGGGTACTTAGCCAACGTCGGAACGGTCGGCGGAATGAGTCGCATAGTGACACCCAAACCATTTTCCTGACGACGGAAGATGATACGTGAACGCCATGACTGTGTAGAGTCGGAGGCAAATGAGCGTCCTAGGGTCTGAACGGTTTCCAGTGTTCCTTCGCCGCCCTCTACAAGGTGCTTCGCCCCACCAGTGATGTCAAGGGCTTTGTTCTCAGGAACCCAGTAATCAGCAAGGAGAAGAATGTCCTCACGAGTGAGCCAAAGTGATGTTGGCTGGTGGTTGTCATCGTCAACAATCCAAACATAGTTATCCGAGATCATCTGGATGTCGGATACACCAGTCTCAGCCCAGAGCATAATCTGGGACTCGATCTTCTTGTACCAAGCTGGCTTTTCGACAGGGGCAGGCTTGGTCTGAATCATCTCAGCAGGCTGGATGTCTTCCTCGGCGTGAACATCTACTGGCGCGCCGCTGATAGAAACAGCGGGTGCTTGGGGCTGTACCGGTCGTGCGGATGCCGGATTTTGCACAGGAGCAACAGGTGCTCCCGGCTGCACCGGACGCTGTGGTTGAGCTACAGGAGCCTGCTGCGGAGCAACTGGTCGCTGCTGCTGTGGTTGGGGCTGACCGGGCTGCTGAACTGGTCTGGCAGGCTGTTGCTGCTGCGGAGCGGGAGCGGGTGGGAAACCGACAGGCTGACTCTGCGCGGCAGGGGCGGGTGCTGCGCGACCGGGCAACGGCTGTCCCTGTGGAGGGGTCTGCTGACGACCTACAGGCGGCTGCTGCCCTTGATTCCAATTGAGGTCTGACATGTCGGTTAGTTTCCTTACTGATTCTTAGTGTTGAGCCAGTCCATAGGGTCTTCTTCTGGCGGCTTTACGGGATTTTGCTGTGGGCTGATCTTAGCCTGAGTCGGGCGCGGTTGAGCCGGATTCTGGGAACTCGGTGTGGGTGCCTGAACCGGGCGGGGCTGACCCTGAACGGGCGCTGTGGGCTGAGGCGGTCTGACGTGACCCTGCTGCGGAGGCTGTCCTGCCTGCTGTGTAGCCCTCTGCTGGCTCGACTGCGGAACCTGACCAGCCGTAGGAGGTGATCCCACCGGTCGCTGAGCTACCTGTGGGCGCTGCTGGGGTTGGGGCTGTTGCGCTGGACGCTGCTGCGGTGCAGGGGCTTGACGCGGAGCACCCTGTTGAGGACTTCTCTGTTGCGCAGTAGGTTCTTCTGCGATTCCCTGACCAGTGCTAGCAGCCTCCTGTAGACGACGAGCTTGCTCCTGACCTTCTTTGGCGCGCTCATCTACAGCAGTGCTGCTCAGATCAACTATCGTGGGACGGACACGTGTATCGAATCCAATAGAATCCTCGATCTGCTTGCGGTCTGTCTTTCCCATTTCCAGAAGGCGGTCGGCATCTTCGTGGAAGCTAATCATTCCCTCGTCGCGCGCTACCTTGTGTACATCCTGACGCGGTGCGCCTCGAAGCATGAGGTCGGTAATACCCGAGCTATTGATAAGAACCTCGTGGACGGGCATACGACCCTTATAACCGGTACCTTCACAACCAACGCAGCCTTTACCCTTGCAGAAGTCATGGAATGTACGGATAAGACGCTGTGACATAATCCCGTTGATAGCCTCCATTGCCGCGATAACACCAGCGCCCGAAAGGTCAATGGTACGAGCAATAGCGGAAACAGGATCTCCTGAGTGGATGGAGGAAAGCACCTTCGTACCGGAAGTGGAGAACTTCACCGCTGCGGAGGCAGTATCCATGTCTCTAATCTCACCGATGAGCATGGCATCCATAACGACTCGGAGAAGTGACTTAAGAACGGCGGCATACGTCATACCACCACGAGGATTAATAACCATCTGGCGAGCGCCTTCGAGAGTACGCTCCTTCGGGTCTTCCACGGTAACAACTGATTTGCGGTCACCGCCGAGAATCTTCATAACGGAATACATGGTGGTCGTCTTACCGGAACCCATCGGTCCAGCAAGCTCGATTAGACCCTGTGGACGAGAGAGAAGCTGCATCAGCCGAGCCATGTTGTATTCCGAGATACCTAGGGTGGCAAGCTCGGGAAGCGCCCCTACAGGAGGAATACGCATAGAGATGAACTCACCGGTAACAATAGGGAAGATTGTTACACGAACGTCGAGTGATTCATCAGCACTGCCGAGGGGAGATTCCCCCTCTCCATCCCACTTGAAGGGGAAGCGACCCTCTTCCGGGGCGTTTAGTGCTGATGTACCCATCTCAGATTCATTCTTGATGAGAACGATAACCTGAGATGCCCTGATGTCAGTGAGTGGGGCTTCCTTTACATTCCAGCCGTCAACTCTGAGTTCTGGCTCCAATGCCACAATCTCACCCTGAGCGTCGTAAATAGCGTCGATGAAGATGTCAGAAGCGCCTCGCTCAAAAGCCTCTTTGAAGATTCCGCTGAGCCAGTCGCTCGCCCTCATCGTCTCTGTTGCTACAAAAGCCATCTATCTAGTCCCGTCCGCGCGCTTGTACATATTCGCAATAGTGTATCTGGCTCATCGTGATGCGTTGTAAGAATCAGTCACGAACTTCGTGAATTCACCCTCAGTGCCCTCTTTGATGTGCGGTGATGAGTAGAAAGTTATGTATACACCTGATTCTGTCACCGCTTTGTTATCAGCAGTGTTGATGAGAATTGTGTAGCTTTCGAGCGAGCCATCCTCAACAGTGCGCACACCACCAACGAATATCTGAGGCTGATCCAAAGGATCGTCTGCGCCACTACTGTTTACATCGTATGGGGTGTACCCCTGAGCAACGAGATACTCGTTAGCTACATCTATGATCTTCTGCTTGTTTTCATTGGAAACCTTGCCGAGGGAAACGTACATATCGGAGCCAGCGGAATACACTGAGATGTCCTTGCCGTTGGCATCCTGCATCGGAATAGAAACGCCTTCGGTCTTTTCTAGATCGAGGAAGTCAAGTTGCGCAGCGAGTTCAGAAGCCTGAGAGTCAACTCCGACTTCCGCATCTCCTAGACGCGGAGCATCGAGAATTTGCTGTCCCGTGAATCCTTCGGGTAGACCGACAATACCAGTCGTGGTCAGAGCGGTTTCTGTCTGTGTTGTTACATCGGATTTATTCGTGAGTGCATAGTAGATACCAAATCCAATGCCGCCGATGACAAGCAATGCTGTTACGACTATAGCCACAACTAGCGCGGGGAACTTCTTCTTGCCCTCATCAACGACAAGCTCGCGGAGGATAGGGTTGGAACCTCTCTCGGCAACCGTTCGCTGTCTATCGGCGGCGACGCGAGCGCGTCTGGTCTGCTCCACTGCATCTACGGGTGCAACTGGCTGCGCCGTTGGATTGGGGGTGGGCTGATTCTGCGCCACTGGACGCGCAGCCTGTGGCGGAAGGACGGGCTGTACTGGTCGAGATACCGGAACCTGATTTACCGGTCGTGCAGGGGCGGTGGTAGGCGGCGGTGCAAAATTTGGGTCGAATGGCTTCTTGGGTTCGACAGGAGCGTCCGATTTGAGGATATCGTCATAGATATTGCGCTCTTTCGGCTTGTCATTCTCCGGTACCGGAGCAAATGGATCAAAGGTCACTTGTGATTCCTACCTTGGTATATGGTGACAACACCTGCTTGTCGTCAGCTACCGAGAAGAGCGTCGATTTCTTCGAGCGACGTTATGAGAGACGCTCGAATTACTAATAGCCTAGCTCGGTGTGCTTCAGCATACTCGACCGGAGCGGGAGGTACAACATTTTCACTGGCTTCGTATGCCGGGGTGGGTTCCGCTACCGCTTGTTCCGGGGCGGCAGCAACGACAGGTGGCGGTACATATGCGTAGTAATCTCCAGCATCAGGGATTTCATAAGCAGCATCAGCCGGTTCTTCTGAATCATACTGAGGCTGCGGTTCAACGTAAGGCTCAGTATCCTGATGTTCCAGTAAGACGGCATCCCGCGCGTCTTGTGCGAAGAGGTCTTCGATTGACTCATTTGCTATCTCTACACGAGAATTGTAAGAAGCGTCAGATTCATCATCACCCCTAATAGGGATCGGAATGAGGGCGTAGGGGGAATACCTCACCCAAGCCTCTACGGTCAGAACTGCCGAAGCGTTCTCTCGTGAGTCTTCTAGTAACGTAAACCCTAGCTCTTCTAGCTGTTCACGTAGTTTTTGCGCCTCGCTCATTGGATGCCTTCCCTTGCAAAGTCATCTTACACAGAGAATGTAACTAGAGGGATAGTTTGAGCGTATTGAGCGTCTCGTCTTCACCAAAAGTTAGATCCCGAAGCTCTGCGGAAAGCTGATCGATGCGCGCAATAACCCCTGCATCCCTCACTACCTCTACCGCGTAGTCTGGGAAGCGCTCTAGCGCCGCCTTCTGTGCGTCTTCGGCTGTTCCGACAACCTCGGTCAGTGACTCGAAGCGGTCGAGCGAAACAGTTCCCTCATTGACGTAATCCATAACACCGAATGCATGGTCGCTTTCATTCATGCGCCAGATGAAGATGGTTTCGGGAGAGGGGAAAGTCATTTTGTTCGTTCCTTTGTTGGTGTTGGCGAAACGATACATCAGACAAACAAGAAAGTCAAATAGAGATGCTAAGACAGAACTCCACGTAGATGTGATGCAAATTTCTCATCATCCAAACCCAATCTTCCGGTGACAAGAACGGAGTAGGCATCAGCAATCATACCCAAACTAACGATGTAGGCGTAAAGGAATTGCTCGTATTCTGATGAGTCGGGATCGAGCGCTCCGCCCTCATAGAAGGCACCGTGATTGGACATAAGTGATGATAGCGACAAGAGGATGTTCTGTGTAGAAGCGTCCAGATGAGACTGACTGACTTCGAACCGATTGGTAACCAAGCCCTCTTTTCTCGACTTCGTTATGTTGGCGTTAGCAGCAGCCATATAGGAATCTCGGTCTTCTTGGCTGGTGAGGTTGAAAACGATAATGAGTACAGCGCGACAGAAATGTAGAACTGGCTTGACTATTTCCTCGATTGAAATTTTCCCGAGTAGGACATCTTTCGCCGTCTCTTGCATTCCTACCTTGTTGGACTCGCCATAGAACTTGGACAGTTGCAGCGGAATGCTTATATCGACCTTGGACGTAGCCTCATGTGTCGGAGAGTGGAAACTAGAGCGATGGATGTAGCCCAGATGACTAGTCTCCAGAGGCTCTTGTGGTACATCGAGCGGGTGATGATGGTGACTGCCTTTATGCGCAGAGCCTTCCACCACGAGTGCCGCTCTGTTTTCTATTTGTTCCTTTAGCTCGTCAAAAGAGATATCCGCCTCTCCGGTAACCTCACGATGTGCGGTAATAAAGAATGCGTAGCTTACGTATGTAAGTGCCAGAACATACTGACGAGTGTGCTCAGGCGCATCGTTGGGGAAATCAAGGGAAAGATTCTCGGTTCCATTGAGGATGGGCATGAGAGTATCGCTGAGATAGCGCGATACTTCGTCGCTGAGGGCATTTGCATCAACGGAATACGTCTCAGCGAACTCAACCCCGTGGTTCTGAATATAGTCAATAGCGGATTTGAGGTAGACGTTGGGGTTGCCCGTCCTCACCTCCATACCTTTGATAGTGAGGAAGTTGATGGTTGTAACGCCTACACTGTAGAACTGAGCTGCACCGAGGTCGTGAAGCTCCAATGCGAACTGCGCGAGTGATGCGCTATCGCGTGCGTGAACAGCTTCCATAGCTTCCACAGCCAGAATTGGGTCGGCGTTGTCAGGAAGCTCTATTCTTGCCCTAAGATCGCTCATCCTGTACTTCCTTGATGGTGCGACGAACCTCCCCGTAAACTCCGCTCTGAGTTGAGTCGAAGTTTGATGCGAACAGGTAGACATGGGCAGAAGAGATGGAAGCCATAGCAACGTTGAAGATGTAGCGGTACTTTCCGTACTCCGCGCCTTCCAGAGATGGAAGCGGGAAGCTGTATGTTGATTCACCAGACTCGTATATCGAGCCGATACCCTTCATTACCGCTTCCACAGTCTCAGCCAGAAGCTCGATATCCTTGATGCCCCATGAACGTGATATGCGCGCGATGTGCTCCGTACCCAGACGGTCAAAGTCGTACACGAATGAATCGTCACGATGCAGATCGATTGTGCGGTTGATAGCCCAGACGAAAGAAGCCAAGCTCCTGCTCATATCGGCAAAGGGAAGGTTCGAATCCTTCGTACCGGTAAAGGACTTATATCTTATGGCTTCGATGTTGTGGTCTTCGAACTCGGTGTTGAGTCGAATAATACGTTCTACATCAAATGTATATGCTGACGGAGAAAAAGGCTCTTCGTGGAATTCCAGTATCGGCAGGACGACAGGTGCGCTCTTTGCCTGTTCTAGAAGCAGGTCTGCGAGCGCGTTTGGATCAGACTCCTTTGCTGTCGCGGTGACAGATATGATGGATGCTGTTGCAACCGCCGTTGCCAGCGCGAACGTAAACGCTGACGGCTCGTTTGTGAGGTTAAGTTCAACAGAGGTCGGTGTGTTCGATACCGTGTCGAAGATGTACTTGACGTTTGCTGCTACAGATGGGATATCGATGGTCGATTCAAGCGTGCCGAGAAGGTTACCCACCTCTGAATCGAGAACGACATCCTCACTAAGACCCAGCGAGGAAACCAGATTGGCTACCGACTGAGCCAACTGGTCAGTCTCCCCCACAGCAAATGATGCTGCTGCGATTGACTTGATATTGGTATATCTGTCAGATCCTTCTGCATTCTGGTCTGTGATGAAGTGCGACCTGAGAATGAGAGCGTTCTCTATTTCTGCGAAAGCTGAACTCAACTACTTGCCATCCTCTTAACGCCCTTCATCCCATACGAAGGGTTCGTACTCCTGACCGCGAGCTTCCAGCAAAGTGAAATACTCATCAAGTCGTCCAATAATAGCGGTTGCGTCACCATAGTTGGGAATTGTCGCTGAAACGCCTCTAATAAATCCGACACCAACATTGATGACGGCAAAGGCGTGTACTAGGTACTCGTCATCAGGGGTTCCTCGCTCATCTGACTCAGAAGGAAGAAGCAAGTCGTAGTTGTTAGATGCAACCATCGGGCTGACAACCTCAGTAAGGAACTCTTCGGTATCTGCTCGAACCCACTCGTTGTTGAGTTCGGGGCTGGTGTACGTCTTCTGTTCGGAAAGGCTGATGATGGAGCGCCATGTTCCCTCAGTGAGGTATTGTGCATTGGTGAACTTACGAGCGCGCTCTTCAAGAACCTTGAGAAGGGTTAACATGCTTGCGTCAATAATGGCTAGATCGGAAGCCTCGACTATCTTCTCGTCTACGAATTTTACCAACGGCGCTGTATTGCCGGAAAGTTGATTCCTGATGAGGTCAAGTGCAAAAAGGGGTTCGGGTATTACTTGCTCAGACATGGGTTATGCCCCCGCTGCGGCAATACGCGATGCCCTCCGGTTACCGCTACGTTGTAGCACGCGCTCAGCATCAAGCTCGGCGCGCGTCTCTTCGTCCGTATAGATATCGACCTCGCCCTCGGATTCATTGAGGTAGATTCTTAGCTCTTCAACTAGTTCACCTAGATTGTTGAATCGCGGAGATGTTCTGGCAAGACCCTGTAGCACGGAGAATGCGCAGAAGGCGCTAGCAGCAACGTGAATAACAACTTCATCGAATGGAGTGCCAGCACCCTCTCCGCGCTCCGTGGGGACTGCAATCTTTGGTTCACCAGTACCGATAGCTGGAATGACACAGTTCTGCATGAATCCAAGAACGTCTTCTCCGAGCCATGACGGGTTCAAGGCGAACCTGTTGGCGATGGAGTTCTTGCCCTTCGCGGCGATATCGAAAACTTCACGCCAAGTCTCTGCCGAATGAGCATATAGGTGGCTGAGGTTGGCGGTGTGATTCAGGGTCAGGTGAATCAACACGAGGCACGCAAGGTCAAGATCGTACAGCTTCCCAGCGTCGAATTCCTGCTCTGCGGCGCTACGAAGTCTGCTCTCGTCACCCGAAATGAGGATATCCACAAGGTCAAGTGCGCGAGCAGGATTTGCTACGTAAGTCGGCTGCTGTGCGTTCATTTGGTAAGACTAGCACTCGGTAAACAGAAAACTCTCAAGTTCGGAAATTGGGTACAAACGGGGCTAAATGCGAACCCGAACATGGTCTGGCATATAACGCTCAGCCGTGCCCACGAGCCAAGTTCTCCCCACCGGGTTCGCCGTATGAACGAAAACCTCAGAGGTCGGGAAGAACTCATTCTCAATGATCCACATCATTACCCGACGCGAGGTGTCATCGCCGCCGAGGTCGTGATCGAAGCTGATTACCTCGTAATCTGTACCGAGCTTTTGAAATTCGGCAAGTGTCTCGATGGCGCTGGCAGAGTCCTTCACCCATACCCAGCCCACAGGCGGAGTGCGAAGGTCATCAAGCCAGATGCGAATAGTCATAACAACAAAATAGCTGATTTTGGTGTTGTTGTCAATCGATATCTGGATTAGCCCCACTCATCATAATCTTCGTCATCTTCTTCTCCCGCTGGTGTGTAATCAAAAGGCTTTCCATAAGCTTTCTCTATGATTCCTTTCCATTCGCTATAGTCGGCAATGAGCGGGAAGTCGAGATTCTGGTCGAACTGTCTGGCTGTGTAGTCAACGACATACTCTCTGTCGCCGTCTTTGACGAAAAGCCCGGTGTGGCTCAATCCATCCTTGGTGTTGATGTTTAACTCGTCAACATAGTCACCGAAGTAATCTGTACCAGCTATCTCAATGAGTTCATTCACTATGCTCCAGCAGTTGCCCCGAGCAATATCGCCATCCTTCATGTCACTCAGGCTCACAGTGGGACGGCGGTTGGGGAACGCTCCGTGATTGCCGATTACAATGGCATCTCCGAGGTCTTCTAGAAGCTCAGCCGCAGCCTCCCTCTCTTCCGCCCACTCGTCTGCTACCGGGCTATGAATGGACGGTGCTATCGAAGGAGCAGAAGACAGCCGTGGAGACGACGACTCTTCCGCCTTCTTGTGAACGGTAGTTGCCTTACCGTTCTTGTCGATAATCGGCGTGGATATCAAGTTCGTCATACGTGTCTCTTTCCCGCCGATGCCAATACACCAAGTATGAATGATCGCATGTGCTCATCCTTTGCCGATTTCCCCATTCCGATGAGCGCTCCGTAGTTATACCCGAAGAGGGCTTCCGTGCCGGTTGACAGGATTTCGTAGGCATCAGTGTAAGGGTATTCACGACCCATGTACTTAGAGATAAATCCACCCTCACGCGCGTATTCTGCGTCAGGCTGGCGACCAGAAGAATTTGACTTTCCCGTCATATTGAATTTTGGATTCTGCTCGCCAGTCTCTTTGTTTCTGGTTCGGATGCTGTAGAAGTCTTCCTCCATGAGCAGCACCTCGGGAACAGTAGCCTCGAAGCGATGCGCTAGCTCATGCACGGCGGTTGCAAAACCCGTTCTTCTTTTGTTGTCACCGTCAGGGTTGAGGTTGGTGATGATCTCCGGCGCTCCGATAGTCTCCTGCTCATCACGGCGAGTTATCTTCTCCTTGCGTCGCCATCCGGTTAGCTCACCTTCAGCGCCCTGCCACGTTATCTTCTTCCAGCCTGCACCGGCTGGTTCCCCGCTTCCGTCTTTCTTTCTCTTGTAACCATACTGCGCCACCTCCCAATTTTGACCCTTCCAGACGGTCATCCCCTCTTGCGGATCGAAGCGGTCGGATGCCTCTTGTGTCGAAGCCAAGCTCCATGTCATAGTCAAGGTGTCTTCTGGGGTAACGTCATCGGGGAAGCGCCGGATTAATACATGGTCTTCCTGAACTCGCTTTACCACCTTCTGATAATGATGCGAGTAGTGAGCGCGAGTCTTCAAGTTGCGAGCGAATGGGTGTAGGCGCTGGTTGGAGTACGATATCCAATCAGCCGGGTACACCTGTGCAGCGCTGTCGAACATCTTCACAACAGGTGTCTTCCCAGCGTTATTCCACATCATGTCACCGCCGACTTCACGAACCTCTGCGATGGCTGCTTTGTAACCCTCAGATAGACGGTCTAGCTCCTTCTCCGTCTCTGGGTGGTAAGACAGGCGATGGATGTTCTGTGACAGAGTTCGATACTCAGCTTCCAGTATCTTTATCTGAGCCTTCATCTCATCACGCTTAGCGAAATAAGCTGTAGCGTCACCCTCACGAATTGCTTCAGAAGCTTCAAAGCTTCCATTATGCGCGTCTAAGTCCTGTCGAGCATTGGACAGATCCAAACGAGCCTTTTCAGCGATGTCATAATCTTGGAAATGGTACTTGTCCTCATTCGCAAGAATTCGCTCGACAGTTATACCGGCGATCTCTTCTGCCCTCTTGGAGAGTAGATGTCCCAGCCTAATGATTGTGTTAAGTCTGGTTTCCTCATCAACATCATTCTCGGAGTAGATAGCCTCGACCGCATCAATCTTCGATTCGTCCTCGCCTAGATACAGGCGACGCTTCTTTTCGGAGAAGTACATAGCCGAAATATCGTCTGCAAGTGCAGTAACTTCCTCGATGTAGGGGATTTCAAGCTCTTCAACGGCAACATCCATTCCCAGTTCCTCTTCGGGAATGAGATTAGCCGCGCGCTGTGCAGCGCGTCTACCACGTTCGTAGATAGATCGAGCGTTAGACGATGTGCAGGGGCAGCGCCTAGGAGTCTCCCCCGAATTGAGCGACCGGCACATATCTACACCAACTCAGGTAGTGCGATGCCGACAGTTGCAAGTGTGATGGTTTCGATGGGAGCCTCTACGATGACCGTCTGGTCGGGGTTGTACGAGTACATCGCAGCGAAGGCGCTATTGGGATTATCTGAACCTGCCTTGACCGTAACGCCATTGATGTACACAGGTAGCGAGAGATCCGTCATCTCATCCGCGTGCGCCACTATCTCAGCGTCACCGATGAACCTACCGTCAATCCACGCCACACCTTTGCCGTTGATGTTGACGGATACTATCTTGCCTGAGCGCGTAGCTGGTCTTCCCATGAGAGAATACTATCGGTAGCCAACGACGGCAATTCATATTTGAGACAGTGATAATCCATCAGTGGCAACAGCTACCATATAGATAACAGAAGGAACCCCATGTCATCAAATAACACCGCTCCCACACCAATCACCGACAAGAACGGAAAGCAGACCACCGTTCACAAGAAGACCGCCTCTGGTTCTGGTAGCAGCCGAAGCATTCCTTCTGTATCAAGCGGCAAGCGCCTAGCTGAATATGATGAGGTCAAGGATGTTGTGACCGACCTGATAAACGAGAGCGAAGCACTACACAGTAACTCCAGCTACAACTTCAAGCCTCAGATAGTCAGCGTGGAAAAGATCATAGTCCGCCTTATCGGTCACGACCCCACAATCGGTGTGAACACAGACACGACTTACGGAGGTCGCGGTAAGAACGCAGTATACGGCGATCACATCTCCGTTGGAAGCGTAACCAAGATCCTCGATCAGCTTGTGGAAGACGGCGAGCTAGTCAAGGTGAAAGAGCCTACATATGACGAAAAGAGGCTTGGCGGTGGCGACAAGAACGTCGAGTATGTTTCATTCCCTTACCGCAATAAGGTGGGCTACATAACCGCTGATGTCCTTGCCGACTCCAAGGTCAAGGTAACCGAAGAGAAGAATGCCAAAAAGGTTGCCAAGCTACGTCAGACAGCAGCCGAAACGGTAGCCGCTCGGCACGCTGATGAGGTAGAAGAGGAACTAGCCCGTCTACGTGAGCAGGCTGGAATCTAGCTCGTTTAGGACTTCATCGTCCAGACGAGACATCTTCTCAAGATACCGGTCGAGATTAGCCTCACCGTTCTCATCCTTCGCCACGAAATAGCAATGTGCCAGTCCAGAGTGGAAGAAAGCGATGCGGTCTTCCAGCATTCCATAGTCACGAAGTCGTTGGATTCCGCGTTGGTTTGCGGAGTCGGGATTCTCGAATTCGGTTCGGTCGAACATCAGCCACAGCATGTCCTTGACATCCTGATCGGTGATCGTTACTTTGACATCGATGCGTCCCATGACTATGCCGCCCTTCGTAGCTCTAGGGTTGATTCTACAGCACGCTGCCAATCTGTCCACCCCACCATGCGAGGTCTAGTCATATCACCTCGGTTGTACGACTGGTCGAACCGGATATGAGTCCACTCAGGCTTGAACAGCCCCTTCACATTAGCCTTGTCGTCAATAAGTATATCGCCGCGCACGCGGGTCTTGTCCTTTGTGATGACTACGGTATCAGCCCACGACTTGCCCATATGCCGCTTGACCCACTCGTACTTGTCGCTGGCACAGGTGGAGTTGCGAAGTGAAGGTGACGTGCAAATAGCAACATCATAACCAGCATCACGCATAGCTTCCAGAGCCTCACGACCACCCTCGATAGGCTCCAACGATGCGTAGAAGCCCGGAGTACGAAGAACGTCCTGAACCTCTTCAAGATGGAACATCTCGTTCACGGTAGGCTGGTCAGCCTCGGTACGGACACCGAACTCCCACACCTTGACGTGGGGATGCCGACGCTTCATCTCGGCAAGGAAATGCTTCTCCCACCAACCCAGAACACCGTCCATATCAACAAGAATGGTGCAAGGCTGTAGAAGGGTAGGCATTAGACGAACTTCCACCCGGCTGATGGGCGACCACGACCGGTCTTCACCGCTTCTGACTGCTCAACACCAGCGTAGTTCTTCAATGTGCGAGTGAAGTTGGTCTTGTCAACAGCACCGGTCGAGAGCTTCTCGGTGATAGCGATTGCGTGCGCGGTTGAGAACTCTGTTCCGATAAGAGCCTTGGTGACATCGTTGTTACGCCATAGCCGAACGTTCAGTTCACTAAGGGCTTCCTCGATGATATTGAAGTGATCGAAAGGAAGCTCTCCGAACTCGGACGGTGACTGCCAGATGGAGCCGTTGGCTTCTGCGGCTGGAGAGATAATGGCGACAAGCGCAATAGAGATTGTCGCTCCCCGAGGATCGCGGTCAGGGTTGTCGAACGCACCAATGCGAACGAGAGTCAACACATCACCGCGATTCAATCCGGTCTTGACCTCCAATGCTCTATAGGCTGCATCATCGATTGACTCGGTGGGAAGCAGGAGGACTCCGGGTAGCGCAAGCTGACCCTTGAACGGCTCGAACAGACGACGACCAAGCGCAACGCGGATGTCTCCATCAGCGAAGCGAACCGGTACAACGTCAATGGAAACTAGTGGCTGCTCATATGTCTTGGTCATGTTCTTAGTCCTTCAGGAATCGTATGGTCTGGTGGGTGATGAAGTCCTCGACCGTATCTGCGAGGTTATCATGCACAAACACTTCAGGTCTAGACAGACCTAGTTGAATCTGCACATCGAGGCGGCGCTGGTAATCCGGGTGGGTTCCGACGTAGATAGGAACATTCCTCTGCGACCATACGCCAAGCTCGAAGAGAGTGATGGGGCAGAGAGTCTCAGGGGGAAACCAGAAGATGATAGCGTCAGAACGACGTAGGGCGTGATGCTCCCACTCAACCTGCTCCTGCTGCATGTTGCCGTGGAAAGGCTCAGCGCGTCGTGGGTTGAGAACGGTAACCGGTGTGTCCTGCAACATCGCAAGAGCCTTCGGTTGCCAGTTGTCCGCATTCATAATCCCGCCAGCGAGAAAAACGTTGGCGCGTTTCGGTAGTGCGGCTGGTGCCTGTACTTCGATCATGTACCAGAGTCTAGCACATATTAGTCAGTTTGACTATAAATGACTAGAAACTTAATCGGTGGGGTGAAGCTTCCCAATACCCCGCACGAGATGTGCTGTATCGCGGTCATAGTATTCCTGAGTAACACCATTGGTGCCAATGAGATCCCGGATAGCCAATGCTCGGATACCGCGAGATACAAGGCGCGCGATTGAGTGGTCGTTGGGGTTGTGCTTGTCCTCTGGTACAGACATTCTGGCGGCGAGGTCGGCGGCATCGGCAATATCACCCATGCGGGTGTTAGTTCTGACGCTCTGCCACATATCGCGGTTCTCGATGGCGAACTCCGTTGCGCCTCGCTTACCACCGTTGCCCCTGTAGATAGCATCCGTCTGATCGGTAGTCAGGGAGCCAGCCTTGACGACAGCCTCGGAAATCTCTCGCCAGTTGGAGCCGAAGGTGGAACGGAGGTCTTCTTCGGTGAAGCTCGCGCTCGCCAACTTCTTGCTGAGTTCCTCGACCGAGATGTTGTTGAGCATACTGTGCGGGGGAACCAAACCCTTAGCCTCCGCGAGAACGGCGAGGATTCCATACTCGCCATTGCTCTGTGCGTTGTTTCTCAGTGCGGAAGTCCATGCACTCTGAGCAGATACGTCCTCTGGAAAGTCAAGCATGGCTTCGGCAGCTTCATGCATCGCATCCGTAAGTTCGTGGGCATCAGGGAATGCAGGATTAGCAGCCTTGGTCAGCTTGGGCGTTGGAACGCGACCAGCCTTAGCGGAGTCAGTGTGAACCCTCTTGTGGCGCGTGGTAACAACACCGTTTACGTCAACAATTTGTTCTGGTTGTAGCTGGCTCATGGATGACCTCCTGTATGAGTCAATACTAACACCCACAACTGATGCTGTACTGGTAGAGGACTACTTGATGATGCCTTCCCAGACATTACCAGCAGATTCGACCATCTCTGGGGTGCATACGCTGCCGTAAGGAGTTATAAAGTCCGGCTTCACCGCAATTGACATGCAATCCGCATGAAGCTCAGGGTCACTACCGAACAGAGTCTCGTAGTCGCTTCCGTATTCAAGCTTGTCCAGATACTTAAACTGGATGACGTGGGCATACTCATGGCGCATAACGTCTTCCCAGATAAGTGTCGGGCTATCCAAAGCATCAGTGATAACGTGGACGCGGGTAGGGTCATCACGATCTACACAAGCGGTAGCTTCACAGTGACTATCGATACTCACATCAACAAATCCTCCGCTGATGCGGTCGAGAATTTCTTCCTGAATAGACCCTGTTTCATTTTCGGGGTTGAGTTCCTTGTCAACCCATACAGCTTCCCAATTGGCAACATCCTCGTCAATTGATTCAACGGTATAACCCAATGTGTCTGTATACATCTCAACACCAGAGATAGTGGTTTCTGCAAGACCGCTTGCAAGTGTGTCATCAATTGAGTCGTGAAGGATGTCATAATAGATTCCGCCCGGTGCGTTATCAATATACGCAGAAACCTTGTCGTATTCGTTTTGGAGGATAACTTTTGCTTCCTCGACAGTTGATGCGGACTCATAGGTCTGCTCACCGTCAAAATCAGGAACAACAAGAACGACATTGAACAGGTAGAATCCACCCGCGATGAGAGCGCCGATAACCACCGTGGCGATAGCCGCAACAATAATACCGGCGCGGGACTTCTTCCTAGGTGCTGGCTGGAACTGCTGCGGCGCACCAAACTGGGGCTGCTGATTGTATACGGGCTGCTGCGAAGCTACCGGTGCAGGCTGAGGCGTGTACTGCGGAGCTTGATAAACAGGCTGCTGTGGAACGGCAGGCGATGCAGCGGCAGTGGGCAACCACAACTGCCAGCCCTCGGGAACGGCACCCCAAGAAGGATCGGGTTGCCAGCCGGTCGGTGGCTTCCAGCCAACGGGAGGCTTCGGCCAGTTCGGCGGGGCATTGAAGGTGTAATCACTCATCGGAAAATCCTTGGTATTTGGGTCGATATGAATAATAGCAGGGTGGAGCGAAGAGAAGCGTACATCAGTTAATATGGAGCAATGATTTGATTGTCGCAACAATTTGGCTCAAACCATCATCATTGAGTTTCTCGTGGGTATGAATATTGATTGCGTTTGGAACATCCGGCAAGGAGCCGTGGCGACCACTATCAAATGCCCTAATGCGTATGACTTTGTATCCGGCATCTAGAGCGATAAGCGTTTTGCGTGTGTCCTTGGCTAGCGCTCCGTCAAGAGAGTGCCAGTAAGAGCCGTCATACTCAACTACGACATTATTGAAAACTGCATCATAAGCGCCAGTAGTTCCGTTTAATCGCATAGCGCGTATGGGTGCAATACCCAATTCATTTTCTACTGCTTCTATCCATCTATTCTCTTGTTTGGATGGAGCGTTATTCGTACATCCAGAACACCCATGATCTGAGAGATGATTTCCGGGGGTCATTTTGAAGTCGCCATGTTTAGGGCAGGTAATGATCGACTTGGTTAGCATTCCTTTATATTCGAAATGGCTGTAATCGTAGCGGTCGCCATGAACCTTCTTGAATCTACCAACAACAGACTTTGAGTTTCTGGCTATCTTCTTGTCAGCTATACAACCGTTACATCCAACGCTGTTGGGTTTCGTGAGGTTGTGAACATAGCCGCTGAATTCGCCATGCTTGGGACAGACAATAAATATTGGTACAGCAGTTCCCTCATAACGGGTTTTCGAGTAGTCGTATTGTTCTCCTAGAACAAGCCGAACTCTATTGATGATGTCCTGTTCGGGTATCACCCTGAGATGCCCCTTGTAATCTATGCACTTAGGACACGTGCCATTGCCAGTTCCTCTGGTGCCCCAATGTGTAGCTGCACGAACAGAGTAAGATCCGTGTTCTCGACATATGACTGTAACGGGACTAGTGGCACCTTCGTATACGACCAGTGAGTAGTCATACTTATCACCGTGGACATCTCGGAAGCGAATGACGGCGCTCTCGGTATCCATAAACATATTTGGATTCTAACATTTCTGTCCATCAGCCACAAATGGAAATCTCCCCGGTTGTGAACCTACAACCGGGGAGATTTCTGCCGAGCTTAGAACTTGCTGTCTGCAAGAACCTTTCGAACATCCTCGAAGCTCTGGTGGGTTAGGAACTTTCCATCTTCCCAAACAGGCTGTAGAAGGCTGGCTGCTTCCTGCTCAGGAGTTGCCTTCTGAATCAGGTAGAGATCCCCGTCTTTATTCAGCGCAACCGCAAGACGACCCGTTGCCGACTTCTTGAGTCCGTTGTCGGTGATGGGGTCTTTCTTGAGATCGTATGCCTCACCATCCACCTCTGCATAGGTAGCCTTGACTGCCGAGCCGAACGTATCCCTCGTGTTGTACTGGTAAGTGTAGCTGCCCACGCCCAGAACGACGTTGGTTGAAGCAAATCCCATAGCCTTCAAGCCACCTACAATCGCGTTAGCGCGGTCGAAGGTGATGCTGTCGCCATAGATGACTCCAACGTGAGTATCAAGTTCCTTGTAGCCGAACTCGTTCTCTGTGCCGCCGAAGGTTTCCCACAGCAACCGCACGACACCCTTGTATGCAGGGCTTCCTACGGGTGCGTTAGGGTCACCGTTGATGATGAGAATGGGGTCGCCCGAATCGGGGCGGATAACCAGACGACCATCACGTGCCATAATCTTTTCCTTGAGGCGCGGAAGGAAGTCGGTGAGCACCTTCCACAGGTCGAAGGTGTCGCTCACGGCTGAGAAGATACCGGTCGGGTAGAGGTCAAGAATTTCGTTGAAGAACTCGAACTCGCCCTTCACTTCGATGTTGACACAGGTTACGCTGTGCTCTGTAGCTGGTACCGACCCACCGAGAAGGTACCCAACCGGGTTCCCACCGTAGAAGTAGTCGATCCAGTCGAGGCTCACAAGTGAGTCGGTTCCTGTGAAGCTCAGGAGGTGACCGGCACCCGACATAGCAGCCGTCTCAATTGACGACATTCCACGGAACGAGAAGTCGTGACCCTGCCAGTCTACTGTGGCAATCTGACCGGTGGTTTCCATTGCCTCCTTGTCAAGGTACTTGCGGAGGCGGTGGGCGATGGTAGCCGAGGTCGATGCCTGCCAAACCGAAGCCGATAGTACCGACTCGATGTAGTTGGTGAGCCAGTGGAACTCGGGAAGCGTGTTCTCAATGGTGAACGAAGGAACTCGAAGAGGTACGGGCGTTCCTTCTGCTACCGCCGAGAACTTGAGTGGCAGGTAGCCGAGGCGGTGGAGAGCGCGGATGTGGTCGGAACCGATATCATTCGGTCCCACCACCTGCATCACACGCTCTTCGTAGAGAGCGGCAACGAGGTCTTCATCCGCTGCGAAGAACGGAGCGAAAGCATCCTCGCAGTAGTTCTTGAGGAAGGCACGGAGTCCGAAGTGAACAACGTGGTCAACCCCCTCGATGCGTGAGCCACGGTTAGTGAAGTTGCTGTAGAGCTTGGTTACTCGTCCAGCAAGCTCTGCGACACGCTTATGGTCGAGCTTGTAGGAGTCAACCATAAGCAGTGGGGCGATTGGTGCGTACTTGGTGTGAATCATTTTTTCCTCTTTTTCTGTGGGTTTCGGGTTACTGCTGGTTGGCGCGTGCTGCGTCAAGTAGGTACGGTAGGAGTGGTGTGACCTTAGCTCCTACGTCTTCGCGGGTGGCTCCGGGGTGCGAGTCTGTGGTGTAGACCTGACCGTAAGCCTCGGTAAGCTGGTCTGCCTTACCCGAGAATACGCCGTGGCTGACCCAGAGGCTCAGACGCTCGCGGTCTACGTTGATAGCTCCGGCGAGTCCCATAAAGGTTCCTCCACCGTCGCAAATGTCGTCTACTACGAGAAGTCGTCCTTCTGCGGGAACCGGCTCGCACTCAAATCCCGAGAGTCTACCTGTCTGCATGTCGCGGTGCTTCTGTGCGTAGAACACCGGAAGCTTCAAAAGCTTGGCTACACGCTCGGTGCGCTCGTGAGCACCTTGGTCGGGGCAAATAACACCAACATAGTCGCTGTTGATTCCGCCTCGTCCAAGAATCGCATTGCGGAGGATGTGGTCGGAGTTGACGACAACGAGGTTGTTAATGAGTCCCTCGATTACCTTGCTGTGGGGGTCGAAGGCTACAACCATGTCGTAGTTGGCGGCGTTGATCATGTTGGCGTAAACCTGAGCGCCGAAAGGCTCTCCACGATCCTGACGTGCGCCGGGGAGGTAAGGGATGAGGGCGATTGCCTTCTGACCCCTCTGGTGAGCAATGTCTGCCCACTGTGCGCCTGCCATGTAGTCATCGAGGTTAGCCCCGGTGATGTATGCGGCGATAGGCGTTTCGTTGTAATTCTCTGGCATCTTGATGTGTACCTCGCCAGCCGGGAATTTCATTACCTGAAGCTGCGAGTGAATCTGCCAACCTTGCGGGACTTTTGCTAAGAACTTGATCATGTGCAAAGCATAACACACTTCTAGTCAATTTGACTAAAACTATTTAGATTTCTTTAAAATAGTTTTCAGACGCACAAATTCCGCCTTTGATTACACAATGGGCGGGGTATCCAACATGCGCTGTAACGCCACCAGAGCGTCTTTCTTGTCCGTTGCGCCCACTTCGATACGGTTGACTACTTCGCCCTCCAGCAGCGCTTCCAGCACCCATGCGATGTAGCTGGGGTGGATGCGATACATGGTTGAGCACGGGCATACCACTGGGTCGAGGCAGTAGATGTTGTGCTGCGGGTATTCGTTAGCCAAGCGGTTCACAAGGTTGATCTCTGTGCCAATAGCGAAGGTGGTGGGTTCGGTTGCTGCTTGGATAGCCTTAACAATGTAGTCGGTCGAGCCAGCTTCATCAGCAGCATCCACAACGTCCATAGGGCACTCCGGGTGAACGATGACACGAACGTCAGGGTTGTCCTCGCGCGCTTTCTCAATCTGCTTCACATTGAACCTCTTGTGGACTGAGCAGAATCCGCTCCAGAGGATGACCTTCGAGTCTAGTAGCGACTCAACCGTGTTACCACCCAAAGGCTTGCGAGGGTTCCACATCGGAATGAGGTCGAGGGGAATGCCCATTGCACGGGCGGTGTTGCGCCCTAGGTGCTGGTCGGGGAAGAAAAGAACGCGCTTGCCCTGTGTGAAAGCCCAAGCGAGTACAGCTTTGGCGTTGGATGAGGTGCAGACGATGCCGCCGTTACGACCGCAGAAAGCCTTCAGGTCAGCCGACGAGTTCATATAGGTGACGGGGATGACCGATGCGAGTTCGCCGCCCTCAGCAACGAGAGCGTCCTGTAGTTCAGCCCAGCACTGTTCCACTGAGTCGATATCTGCCATATCAGCCATTGAACAGCCAGCGGCGAGGTTCGGGAGGATAACCGACTGATGCCCCTGTGAGAGAATGTCCGCTGTCTCAGCCATGAAGTGAACACCGCAGAACACAATGTACTTGGCTTCCTTCTTATCCTGTGCCGCATTAGCAAGCTGGAACGAGTCGCCTACGTAATCGGCGTACTGCAACACCTCATCACGCTGGTAGAAATGACCGAGCATCACAAGGTCATCACCCAGCTTCTCTTTGGCATCGAGGATACGGGTATGTAGCTCACCCTCTGACATATTCTTGTAGCGCTCGGGGATCTGACCTTGACGCGGGGTGCTCACCGGAGCGATATCGAACATTGACGAGCCGGGACCGTATCCCGCCTCTTTATCAACCTCCCACGGATTCTTTACTAGATCCGTCGTACATGATTCCTCTGGTGCGGACTTGATTACAGCATCTACTGATGTCATTGCTCTCCCGATGCGTTTGGTACATCTGTACCACTTTATCATGCACTACGATTTGTAGTCAATAAGACTATAAGAAGATAACGTCTGGCAGGGGAACTGAATCGTGTAGCATCCTACCGAAGCAGATAGGAACCAAGCATGGGAAGAAGCAGAAAAGGCAAGGATGGTCTACCCAAGAAGAAGCGGGTTTATGTCTCCAAGGACATACTAGGCGCTCTTGAATCGCAGTATGGAGCGCGATTCAGTATTGTGCGTGAGGTAACCATAGTTGACCCAGAAGAAGCCGCTCTGCAAACCGCCTACTACTACCGCAAGTACCCGAAGTATTACGCCAAGTCCATCGAGAAGCGCGGAATCGATGTAGACGAACTTCCCGACACAACCAACTTTGTCCCAAATGCCGTACCTACTGTTCGCCGTATTGATGCACTCATGGTCGGTTCGATGGACTCACATGGTGAGTATCCAAGAACGGCAGTCGAGATCAAGACATCTCGTGCTGACTTCAAACGGGATACCGAGGCAAAGCGAAAGGCATGGTTCGCCGTATCACATCGTTTCGTCTACCTAGTTCCCGAAGGACTCATCAAGCCAGAAGAAGTTCCTGCTGGATGTGGACTGTGGTACTGGGTAAATAACGGAAGCTATTCCTCTATCACGATTGTCAAGCGCGCCGAGGTAAGGCATAATGTTCAGGATCTTGACCAAGGAATGATCGCTTACCTGATGGGTAGGGTCGCTCGCGCCGAGGGTAAGCTTAGGAGAGCGGGACTCTAAGCTTCGCCACCGCTGGTGTCGGTATTCCGATAGAGAGTCCAGTACCCACGGCTTATCTCAACAGGCATAGCATCGTGATCGACATAGACCTGACCCTTGTAGTCGAATAGGTAACCATCTTCACTGAACTGCTGGTGATAACGAGCTAGGTCGTGAAGCTTTACCTCGTTATCACGATTGTCAGGTAGGTTGTAGTTCTTGTTCGGAGGCTCTGGATATCCAGCTTCAACATCGATACCTTCATAGCCGGTGTCGAAGTATTCGGTTGCCTTCTTCTCGCCCGATTGATCTAGATACGCATTGGCGAGCGATACGAAGAGAGATTCATCATCGATACCCTCCATCTCTGCCCAGAGATGGATAAGACCTGATACAGAACCGCGACTGCCGCTGACATCTTGAATCGACTCACCGTGCTGCTCAAGGTATGCAACGGCAACGGATTCGGGAACAACATCGAGCTTGCCCCTTACGAAGTCGATGCCGTAGGTATATGGGAAACGAGTAGGGATGAAGGTATCCAAAGACTCCTGTGGCTTAGCGCCGAGCAGTTCGACAACAGAAGGAGCGCCTCCCAGTTTACTCGTGCGGTCAATGTTCGGAGTTCCGTCAAGATTCGGATTCACCTTTACGGTGGTCTGCTTCCCGTTCTTGTCAATAATTTGCTTAGGTACGAGATTCGTCATGTTATCTATCCCTGTGCTTCTAGTTTTGCGGCGGTGCGCTTCTCTTTGTCAGCAACCTTTTTGATTTCCTTTACTTTGCGCATGATGGCTGACTTCTGGCTGCGGCTGAAATCAAGCTTGCCTAGCTCGCGTTCAGCCATAGCAACCTTGCCCTCTGCGACCCTATCAAGGAACGGAGTCTTATCCTGAGCAGGCTTACCAAGAACGTCGAGGTAGGTGTCAAGACGGGCAATCTCATCAGTAGGCTGCTTCTTCAACTCTTCGACAATATCCTTGACGATATGTGGCTGCTGAACAATCTGGTCGATGTAACCGTTGCGAAGACCAAGAGCGCCATCACGAGGAATGTCGCCAAGGGTGGGAAGAATGTGCGAGTCCCAGTATCTACCTGCTAGGTAGCGAGATTCTGAGGGATGATATTCCTCAATTCCGAGAGCCGCTCTGATTTCAGCCTGACCCTCGTAGAAATCCGGGTAGTTCTTGTCTTCGTTCCAGTCGGAAATTGAGTACAGGTGTACGTCACGAATTTTCGCATCATCGGAGTAACCGTAATCTGCTGTCAACCGAGAACCGAAGCCCCGCTCTGACCACTCGAAGTGGCGGTCATTAGTAGAAGCGAATGAACGTCGGAATCCCCAGCCGTCATCATCCATAGTACCAAAGCGCTGCATAACGTTGAATACAGTGTCAAGCTGCTCGGGGGTAATGTTGACACGTTCGTTCTTGGGTATGTCTCTTAACACGCTCTCGGAAGTCTCTAGATAATCGTCGTAGCTGGTTCCTTCTTCACGCTCAGTAACAATCTGAGGCGATGGAATGCGACCACGGCGACCCTGTTGGTCACTGCCTTCTGGACGGACAAGTCTGGTGTATTGACGACCATTCTTGTCCACGCCTTGCTTGGGCTGTAGAGCGCCAGTGTTCTTCTTGAACAATGCCATGAACTTCTCCTAGGTGATTTACCTAATTCTAGCAGGGGTGGGTGACAGCTTATCTAGACCGTTGCGGGTGATGTACTCCCTAGCCCATGCCTCACCGCTGATAGCGTCAGTAATCTCTTCATTGTCCTGTGCGGCTTGCGCTGCCTGAATGATTTCCTTGAAGATGGGGTCGGGCTTCAGACCGATATCCTTCAGCATCCCCCCGTTGACAAAAGGCTTGGCAGGTCGAACGCTGTCAATCTCACTTGCCTTGTCATACCAGACCCAGCCGGTTCCGTTACGGGAACTCGTGCCGCGACCGCCATGATCGGCATCAACAAGGATAGCCCAGTTGCGGAGGTTCGCTCCATCATCGCTGTCACCAAGGCGACGCACGAGGTTGCGGATTGCGCGCGAAGAAGGAACTCCGTCAGTAGTAGCGACATGAGACATGTGCTCTCTTACAAGCTTGACTGCCGGATCAACCAGAGACTTAGGTGCTCCGATGCGCTTGGCAAAAGCGCGGATAGGTTCCTCTCCGAGTTCAGGATGACCAAGTGAGGTTATCTTGTCCAGAGTACCGTCTTCGTGAACATGTACCTGAGTACCCTCACCAAACTTTCCGAGGTCGTGAACCATCGCAGTGAAAACTAGAAGCTTGCGGGTGTCGTCATCAAGACTCTCAAAGCGGTCTGTTCCGTTGACAGCCATATCAGCCGCCTTGTCCGCCGCCATACCAAGATGAACCAGAACGTTTCCCTCTGGATGCCAGTTTGGGTCTTGTTCAACATCCTCCATACGCCCAAGCTCAGGGAAGTGCTCCATCCAGCCAGTTTCTTTGAGCACGCCGATTGCCTTCGAGATGTGGGTTCCCTTCTCGAATATTTTCTCGAACTCTCCCCATACACGCTCAACGGCAACGTCATTGAAGGAATCCTTGATGCGCGCTGCTTCGTCCGCAGTCTCAGGAGCCATATCGAATCCGAAGCGTGCAGCAAACTGGACACCGCGAAGTACACGGAGCGGATCTTCGGCAAATGCGGAAGTGGTGTGACGAAGGATTCCATCAGCAAGGTCTTGTGTTCCGCCATAAGGGTCAACAAGCTCTTGCGTGTCTACGTCATAACCCATAGCGTTGATGGTGAAGTCCCGACGACCGAAAGCCTCGACTTCTCCAATGGTCGGGTCGAACTCGACATCGAAACCACGATGACCCGTTCCAGACTTGGAATCACGGCGCGGGAGCGATACGTCGAAGTCCTCGTCTCCGAGCTTGATTTTGATAACGCCGAATGAGACTCCCGTTTCATTGACGGTGCCGCGAGTGGAAAGATGCTGGATGAGCGTTGCGGGGTCTTCGATACCGTATACCTCAATATCGATATCCTTTGGCTTGTATGACTTGTTCCCATCGAGGCGGTTTAGAATCGCATCTCGAACACTACCGCCAACAATGAGGGGTCGCCCTCCTGCTTGCTGGCAGGCTTTCAGAATGCTCTTCGTGTGAGCCGTTACGTCAATAAGATCCTTCACCTTGCAACGGTGAATAGCGCCACGGGTGAACTGGGTCGAACAGAAGCTACAGGTAACCAGTTCGCCGGGTGCGACAGGCACGGGTACGGAGTTTGAACGACCAGCGCCGTCCCTGAAGTCTCTGATGTGACGGGTAACGAAATTACCGTTCTTGTCAGGGCGAATCTCCGGGTGCGTGGTCATATGACCATCCTATCGGTAGTAGTGGGTTAGAAGCTAGACCTAGACGGCATCTAGCCAAATCTTGTCATTGTCGGCAATATTGTAGATGTTGTTCCACGCCTGATCAAATACTGCTTGACTACCGATCTCACCGGCTTCGCGTAGGTTCTCCAGAGCCTCTCCTAGCTCAAAGTCGTCAGAGCCATCTGCCGCAGCCAAACTATCTGCATACCACGACGAGTCTGTGATTCGGTCAGCGATAAGCTCAGCCTTCTCAGAGATTGGGTATTCGTCAGAGAACAGGTCGCGGACGCTAATCGCGTCCTTCCATTCCGATGAACCCGCGAACGGGTTTTCTGCTACACCCATAGCCGTGAATGATGAACCTTCATCCTCGACGGGAGCTACATCCCGAATGACGGAAGATGCCTTGGGAGCGGGAGCGGATATGGCGGTGCGCTGTGCGTCTGCGTCTATCTCAGCCTGTGTCTTCCAAACGTGGGTCTGCTTTCCGTTCTTATCGACTACTGGTACGCGAATCTTTCCGGCGTTTGACATGGTGCTCCTTCAAGGTGATATCTATATTGTACGAACTACAGGCGACACGCCCGTCAGAGTTGCTGTTGTTGCGCGTATCAATTTCGAGATGTATGCTTACGGCATGAATAACCATCAAAGCTACAACTCACATGACTGACGGATTCGACGCTACGGAAATCACGCCGGGTCTAGCCATTGCCGCTGCCGAGTTGTTCCACGAGGGGAAGCCAGAAGAGCTTGAATCTATTGCCAGTATGGTTGATGCAGAGCTTTTCTCCGCATCATCAATCCAACTGATTCTCATGGTTATCGACTGGATTGCCCTCAGCGAGATGGGTGATCAAATAGCTCAGGCGTATGAGAC
>Ga0247808_10000220_pt1 | contig 32265 bp, 29 predicted proteins | sample UWRJL089202R1_FD_179914 | JGI IMG/M metagenome (GOLD analysis project Ga0247808, IMG submission 179914) | Plant litter microbial communities from Arlington Agricultural Research Station in Wisconsin, United States - UWRJ-L089-202R-1 | ecosystem: Environmental > Terrestrial > Plant litter >... | reverse complement strand
CGTCCAGGCCGAGCAGGTCCGCATCCAGGCGCGGGTCGTCGAACGCGTGGCTCAACGCGAGATGGCCCAGGCCCGGATCCAGATGCGCGAGGGCGCGGTTCAGATGCGCCAGGGCGCCGGCGACATGCGTCGCGAGGCCGCCCGCCTGCGCGACCCCGCCTACCGCGCCGAGGTCATGGCCCGGAACCGCGCCGAGGGTCACCCGATCACAGAGGCCGAACTGATCGCGCTCAGCCGCAAACTGCCCGGCCAGGCCGACGACCTCGACCGTCAGGCCGAACGGCTGGCGCGCGACGGCGCCGCCTGACGCCGACCACTAAACGACGCCCACAAGCAGACGGCCGCGACATCCCTGTCGCGGCCGTTTTCATTTGGTCGGGACACCCTGGCCCGGGACACCGGAGGAGCGTCGCCGCCCTCCGTCCCCGGTCACCAGCTGAAGCGGGCGCCGATGCGAACCCCATAGCCCTCGATGTCGCCGCCCAGAGCCTCGACCTGGGCGAAACCGCCCAGTCCCGCCTTGCCTTGGACGTTCACGCCCATGGAGGCTTCAGCCCAGGTGCGACGACCTTCGTCGGCCACTTCGGTTTCGACCGCGCCCAGCGTCAGGATCGAACGGTTGTCACCATCGAACTCGCGATTGACGTGCAGCCCGGCGTAGGGCTGGACCACGGCGCCCGAGGCGGTGCGGATCGTGGACCCGGCGCGCAGGCCGAACCGGCCGATCAGGCTTTCGGTGTCGCCGAAGGTCACGGTCCCGGCGGCGTCTGAAATTCCGTCCAGATCGGTCGTGTTCCAGGTCACCCCGGCGTCAGGCTCGGCGAACCAGGCGCCGGCCAGGGGCAGGCGGGCCGAGACGTTCAGCATCGCCCCCCAGGTCTCGCCGTCCGCCTCGTCGCTGAGGTCGGCCGAGGCCCAGTCGTAGGTCAGGTCGTGGAACTCGCCCTTGACCAGACCACCGATGGTCAGCGGCCCTTGCGTCCACTGGCCATAGACGCCCACCGAGGTGCTTTCGAACTCCGACCGGTCGCCATTGCCGTCGAAGGTCAGCTTCGTCCGCCCGGCGCCGATGACGCCGCCGATCGTCGCCTGACCGCCCGCGAAGGCCTGTTCGATATCGGCGCCGATCTGGAACCCATGGGCCGTGACGTCCAAGCTCAGGTCGCCGCCCGTGCCGGACAGGTTGTTGCGGCCGTCCAGCGATTCCTCGCCGCCGAAGCCCTGAGCCCAGACCTGTCCGCGATTGGGGCCGGTCAGGGCGTGGCCGTCGCGCAGGTCGGCCAGACGCGCGGTGACCACATCGGCGCCCTTGCGCCACTGGGTCTGGGCGCCCGACGCCACCTTGGTCGGTTCGAACGCCTGCACCGCCAGTTCGCCGACCAGCTGATAGCTGCTGGTCGCGGCGTCATAGGCCAGATCGTAGTCGAGGAAGCCGCCGTCGATGGTCTGGACGGTGAACTCCTGCCCCGTCTGGCCGGCCGCCGAGTCGACCAGGGTGACCCCGGTCTCGCCGAGCTGGCCCTGCCCCTGCATCTGCAGTTGCAGCACCGAGGTCCCGGCGATGGCGCCGACATTGATCCGGTCGGCGACCGGAGTCGCGCCGCCCAGGTTCACATCCAGCTGGATCCGGCTGCCGGCTGTGCTGTTCAGCGTGCCCGAGATCGACAGCACGTCGCCCGCCACGCCGTTGGCCAGGTCGATCAGGCCCGCGTTGTTGAACGTCTCCAGGTTGGTGAAGCTGGCCGACAGCGGGGTCGTCGAGGTCGCGAAGGTCACGATCCCGTTGGCCGCATTGTTGAACACGTCGCTTCCGCCGCCGAAGTCGTTCACGCCCGCGACTTCGAACCGGCCGCTGTTGTTGAACGTGTCCGCGCCGCTGGCGAAGCCGACCCGGCCACGGATCGTCCCGCTGTTGTTGATCGTGGCCGCGCCCGACTGACCCTCGATGGCCAGCCCGCTGGCGCTGGAGATCACGCCCGCATTGGTCACGGTCGAAGTCGTCTGGGCGTTCAGCACCAGACCGGCCGAACCACCCGCGACCACGCCGGTCGAGGCCACCGCCAGGTCGATGGTCGCACCGGTCAGGCTGGCCGCGACGCCGCTGGCCGAACCCAGTCGACGGCTGGCCGTCAACTTCAGCGCCCCGCCGGCCGTGGCCGTGACCGCATCGGCTTCCGAACCCGTCACATCGACATAGCCCAGGTTCAGGGTCGCCGCGCCGCTGGCCGAGGCCACGACGCCATCGGCGCTGTTCCCGGTCGTGCGGACATCATCGGCCGTCACGACCAGATCGCCTGCGGTCACCGTGGCCTGGATCGCCGTGGAGCGATCGCCGCGGGTGCGCACGACACTGGCGTCCACCGCGGAGGCGGCCTTGCTGGTCAGCAGGACGCCCGTGGAGTCGGCGCCCCGCGTTTCCAGCCCGTCGATATTCAGACTGAAGCCGCCCGTGTTGGCGCTCATCACCACGCCGGCCGAGTTCGCGCCCTCGGTCAGGACCGTGCCGATATTCAGAACGCCGCCGCCGGTCGCCGTGCCCGACAGGCCCGCAGAGTTCGCGCCGCGGGTGGTCACGGCGCCGATGTCCAGATCGACGTTGCCCGTGGTCTGAATGGTCATCCCGGCCGAGCCGGCGCCGGTCGTCTCGATGGAATCGACCTCGCCCGTCATCGTCAGGCGACCCGGATTGCCGGTGTTCGTCGCCCGCATCACGATCCCGGCGGCGTCGGCCCCGGTGGTCTTCACCGCGCCGATGTCCAGGGTGATCAGATCGGCCCGCAGGTTCAGGCCTCGGGAGCCTTCGCCCGATGTCGTGACCGTCCCGGCCTTGACCTTCACGGCCTCGACCTCGGTGCTGTTGGTCGAGATGGCTGCGGCGCCCCGGCCCGTCGTCGTCGCCGTGCCGATGTCGACGTCATAGGTGGCGAAGTTCGACTCCATCATCACGCCGTAGGAGCCTTCGCCCTCCGTGAGGACCGAGGCCAGCTTCATCCGGAAGTCGCCGTCCGTGCCGCCCAGCCGGACGCCGTTCGAGCTGGCGCCCGTGGTCTTCACGGCGCCCAGATCCAGGGTGACGTCGTCCCCGAAGCTGATCGCGACGCCGTCCGCATCGAAGCCGTTCGTCGTCACGCTGTCGGCACTGACGTTGATCTTCGCGTCCCCGCCGTCGTCGGAGACATAGATGCCGTCGGCCTCGTCGCCGTGGGTTTTGATCGTGCCGACATCCACGATCGCATCCAGTCCGTCGGACAGGGTCTTCAGATAGACGCCGTGCGATTCCAGGCCCGAGGTCTCGATGTTGGCGGCCTTGATCCCGACTTCATCGCTCGCGGTGACCTCCAGACCCGAGGCCGCGCCACCCGTCGTGGTCACCGTGCCGGCGTCGATGATGATCTTCTCGCCCACGGCGCGAATGCCCGTGGCGCCTTCTCCAGCGGTGGAAACGGTCTGGGCAGTGATGTCCATCGTCCGGGCGCCGGGCGCGAGCGTGGGCAGCTCGTCACCGACGTAGGCGTCGATGCCGATCGCCTTCAGACCCGTGGTCGTGACCGACCCGCTGCGAAGCACGATCCCGGTCGTACTGGACAGATTCATGCCAATGGCGCCTTCGCCCCCGGTCGAAACGCTGTCGCTGTCCAGCGTCAGCAACCCGCCTTCGCTACCCGCCAGAATGCCGAACGCTTCGGTTCCTTCGGTGGACACGACGCCGCTGTCGACCGTCACCGTGGTCCCGTACAGGTTCACGCCGTGCGCTTGCCTGCCTTCGGTGGCAACCGAACCGATCCGCCCCGAGACATCGCCTCCGTCGTTGGAGACGACGAGCCCATGCGCGGAGATGCCCGCGGTCTCGATCGACTCGACATCGAACGTCGCGCTCGCACTGGTCGCGTCGATCAGGACGCCGTAGGACCCGTCTCCCGTGGTTTTCACAACGCCCGCCTTGACGTCCACGCTGCTCGCGACGGCTCCCGCCGAATAGCGGACGCCATAGGCGTTCTGGCCGCTGGTGGTGATGTCGCCCCCGTCGATGACCGTGGTGCTGCCTGCGCCAGCCGCGACATCGATGCCATGAGCGCCGTCGCCGGTGGTCACGATCGAGTTGCTCTTGATGTTCTTCGAGCCGCCGCCATTGACGACGATACCCGCAGAGCCATCACCTGTCGTCTCGATCTCGTCGCTTACAATAGTGACCAGTCCACCGGCGAGGATCGCGATCCCGTCGCTGCCCGACTGGATCGATCCGCTTTGGACTGTCACCGCCTCCGACGCGCTGACGGCGATGCCGGCCGTGCCGCTTGTGATGGACCCGCTGGTGATGTTGGCCGTTCTGATCAGCCCGGGAATTCCCGGAACCCTCGCCTGAATACCCATGGCGCCAGACTGGATGTTGTCGCTGACGATGGTCAGGGTATCGGCGAATGTGACCTGAATGCCGGCGGTGCTGGCGCCGATCTGTGTTGATACGACCGACCCGCTACGGATCGCGACGTTGTCGCCGGAGGCCGAAATTCCGCTGACAAGGGCGGACACCGCGACGCTGTCGATCGTGATGTCACCGGCAGGGCCTCCTGCCGAGATGCTGCCGACGCCCGAGGTTGCATCATTTGTGATCGATATGTCGCCCGTGCTGAGGACCCTGAAACTGTCGACGGTCGCTCCGTCCTCGATGAGCACGTCGACATCTCCGGCGCCCTGGGCAAACACGGGCCCGAGTTCCGCCCCGTCTTCCACCACGAACGCAGTGTCCGTCGGCGTGGCGTAGTTCACCGCCCCGTGCGTGCCTGTGCAGGTCACCACCCCCGCAACTGGCGCGCCGCATTCGTTGGCGGCGAAGGCGGGCGCGGCGGCGCCCATGACGATCAGGGAGCATCCCAGGGCGGTGGCGCCCAACAGGGCGGAACGGGCGGTCTTGTGGCGGTCGGTGCGCATGTTTTCGGGTCCGGTGATTTTGAACCGGGCTCATGCGAATTCTCAAAGACGCGCGATATTCCAACGCGACGGCGCGACGTCGAACGGATCGAAATGCGACGATGCGATCTCGTTAAGCTTGACGGTATCGACTAGGCGGCGGGGTTCGTCGCCAGCATGGCCTCGACCTCGTCCCGGGTCGGCAGGGAGGGTTGGGCCCCCGCCCGAGTCGCGGCGACCGCGCCCGCCGCACAGGCGAACCTCAGCGCCTCGGCCGGCTCCATCCCTTCCAGCAAGGCGACAGTGATGGCGCCGACGAAGGCGTCGCCCGCCCCCGTCGCGTCCACGGCCGTGATCGTCGGCGGCGTGGCCCAGGCCATCTTGACGCCCCGATGGTACATCACCGCCCCGCGCGCGCCCTCGGTGATCACCACCCTGCCGCCGCCGTGGTGCAGCAGGTCGCCATAGAATGCGGCCTCGATCTCGTTGACCACGATCAGGTCTGCGCGCCGCAGCAGCATCTCGGACACCGGCGCCGCCGGGGCCAGGTTGGCGCAAACGAAACCGACCGCCCGGCCCACCGCCGCCTCGACCGTCTCGACCGGCAGCTCCAGCTGGACGATCAGCGGGCATTCGATCCGGGTCGGCAGTTGCTCGGGGGTCACCATGTGGTTGGCGCCGGCCGCGACCACGATCTGGTTCTCGCCCGACGGATCGACCGCGATCAGGGCCACGCCGGTGGGCGCCGCCACATCGGTCTCGACGCCCGACAGATCGACGCCGAACTCTTCCAGCAGCGACAGGGCCTCGTCGGCCATCCCGTCCTCGCCGACCCGGCCGATCAGACAGACCTCCGCCCCCAGCTTCTCGGCCGCCAGCGCCTGGTTGGCGCCCTTGCCGCCCGGGTGGCGCGCCAGCGTCGCCCCGGTCACCGTCTCTCCCGGCGCGGGCAGGGCCGGCGCCGCTGCGACGAAGTCCAGATTGATGGATCCGACCACCGTGATGTTCATGCCGGACCTCCGCCGAGCCGGGCCGCGATCAGGTCGAACACCCCCTGACCGTCGGCCTTCGTCGCCCAGTGATGACGCGCCGTCGCCGGATCGATGCGGAACTCCACCGCCGTATGGCCCCGCGTCAGGTCCGAGATTGTCTCGACCCGGATCTCGCAAGGGCGGGTCTCGAACAGGTCGGGCGCCAGCAGCCAGACGACCGTGCAGGGATCATGCAGGGGCGGGGCGTCCCAGCCGACCACCGTCCGCTCGATCCGCTGCGAGAACCTCAGCATCGACGCCGCCGCCCGTGCCGACGGCGTGTCGCCGGCCTCGATCGCGGCGATCCGCTCTTCGGTCGCCCGTACCTGATGGGTGGCGTCCAGCCCGAAGACGACGACCTGACAGGCTGAGGCGAACACCTCCGCCGCCGCATCGGGATCGGCCCAGATATTGAACTCGGCCGAGGCGGTGATGTTGCCGCCCTCCGACCGCGCCCCGCCCATGACGACCACGGGCCCCAGCCGCGCCGCCAGCGCCGGCTCGCGTCTCAGGGCCAGGGCCAGATTGGTCATCGGCCCCATGACCGCGACCGCGACCGACCCGGCCTCGCGCGCCATCACCAGATCGCAGATCGCCGTCACCGCGTGATCTTCCGCCAGCGGAGCATCGGGCTCGAACGGCGTCAGATCGCCCAGTCCCTCCGGCCCGTGAAACTCGCCGGCTCCCGCCGGTTCGCGCTTCAACGGACGGTCGGCGCCCGCATGGACCGGCACATCCTCGCGGCCCGCGATCTGACGCATGATCCGGGCGTTGCGCGCCGTCGCCGCCACCGGGACATTGCCGCCGACCGTCGTCACGGCCAGCAGCTCCAGCTCGGGCGAGGCGAAAGCCAGAAACAGCCCCACGGCGTCGTCCACGCCGGGGTCGCAATCGATGATCAGGGCACGTGTTTTCACCGACCGGTTTTGGCGACCCGCACGACACAGGGCAAGCCCAGGCGCGATGCGATCTTTACCCGGGGGCTGTCCGCCCCCTATCGTGCCTTCGAACTCCAGCGAGGCGAACCGATGACGACCCGGACACTGCTCACCACCGTCGCCCTCGGCGCCGTCATCGCCGCTCTTGGCTGCGGGACGGCCTCGGCCCAGACGCCCGCGCCCGTCCCCGCGACCGCATCCGCCGCCACGCCCCTGATCCCCATCGAGACCTTCCAGCTGGCCAACGGCCTGAAGGTGGTCATGCATATCGACCGGTCCGACCCGGTCGTCGCCGTCGTCCTGGCAGCCCACGTCGGCTCGTCGCGCGAGGAGCCCGGCCGCACCGGCTTCGCCCATCTGTTCGAACACCTGTTCTTCCTCGATTCCGAAAACCTGGGCCCCGGCGGTCTGGACCGGATGAGCGCGCGCATCGGCGGTTCGGGCGCCAACGGCTCCACCAGCCGCGACCTCACCGATTATCTTCAGACCGTGCCCAGCGACGCGCTGGAGAAGATGATCTGGGCCGAGGCCGACAAGCTGGGCTATTTCATCAACACCGTCACCGACCCCGTGCTCGCCAAGGAGAAGGAGGTCGTCAAGAACGAGAAGCGCCAGGGCGTCGACAACGCCCCCTATGGCCAGACCGAACCTGTGATCTCGGCCGCCCTCTATCCGGTGGATCACCCCTACAACTGGTCGGTGATCGGTTCGCTGGCCGACCTGAATGCGGCGACGCTCAGCGACGTCCAGGGCTTCTACCGCCGCTGGTACACGCCGGACAACGCGACCCTGGTCATCGCCGGCGACTTCGACCCGGCCCAGGCCCGCGTCTGGGTCGAGAAATATTTCGGCGAGATCGCCCGCGGCTCCGGCGTCCCGACGCCACAGGTCCGCCCCTCCGGCCTCGGCCAGAGCGTCAGCCTGATGCACGAGGACAATTTCGCCCAGCTGCCCGAACTGACCACCGTCTGGCCGACGGTCGAACAGACCAGCAAGGATGCCCAGGCCGTCAACGTCCTGCTGCAACTGCTGACCGACGGCAAGGAATCGCCTCTGACCGCCGTCCTCGTGGACGAGAAGAAACTGACCGCCGAGGTCCAGGCGTCGCAGTATTCCAACCAGATCGCCGGCGAGGTCTATCTGACCGTCCGCGCCTTTGACGGCGTCGATCTCGACACGGTCCAGTCGGCCCTCGACGAAGGCTTCGCCCGGTTCGAGCGCGACGGCGTCGACGCCGCCGCCCTCGATCGCATCAAGACGGTGGCCGAGGCCGACTTCTACGCCGATCTCGACAGCGTCCTGGGCAAGGGCGCCGCGCTCGCCCGCTACGACGCCTTCGGCGGCTCGGCCGATTCCGACCTGGCCCAGCTGCGCGCCGTCACGGCCGAGGATGTCATGCGCGTCTATCGGCAATACATCGCCGGCCGCCCGCACGTCTCGACCAGCTTCGTGCCCAAGGGCCAGACGGAGCTCGCCCTGACCGGCGCCGTGGTCGCCGCCGTCGTCGAGGAGCCGATCGTCCAGGGCGCCGAGGCCGCCGTCGATCCCCGCTCGGGCGACGTCGCCTATGCCCGCACCGCGTCCAGCTTCGACCGCACGATCGAGCCCCCGTCCGGCGCCACGCCTGTCGTCGCCGCGCCGCAGATCTGGTCCGCCGAACTGTCCAACGGCATGGAAGTCTCGGGCATCCGCAGCGCCGAGCTTCCGCTGGCGTATTTCAACCTGTCGGTCGAGGGCGGCCGGCTGTTCGACGACCCGGCCAAACCCGGCGCCGCCAATCTGCTGGCCCGGATGTTCGATCGCGGCACCGCCAATCGCACCCCCGCCGAGCTGGAGAACGCCTTCAAGGCCCTGGGCGCCGAGATCAGCGTCACCGCCGGCGACGAACGCTTCCTGATCACCGGCCGCACCCTGGATCGCAACCTGCCGGCCACCCTCGCCCTGGTCGAGGAGATGTTGCTGGAGCCCCGCTGGGACCCGGCCGAACTGGCCCTGGCCAAGGCCGCCGTCACCGGCGAGATCCAGGACGCGCGGTCCCAGCCCAACGCCCTGGCCGCGCGGGTCATGGATCTGGTCGCCTATGGCGACGCCAACATCCTGTCGCGCAGCCGGCTGGGCACCGAGGCCTCGGTCGCCGCCCTGACCATGGACGACCTCAAGGTCTTCCAGAGCCGCAACCTGGCCCCCGGCCTGGCCCATTTCCGCATCGTCTCACCCTCGGATCAGGCCGCCGTCACCACGGCCCTCGCCGATCTCGGCGCCCGCTGGACCGCCCGCGCCGCGACCGTCCCGACGTGGCCCGCGCCCGCCGCCCCGACGGCGTCGAAGGTCTATTTCTACGACGTCCCCGGCGCCAAGCAGTCGGTGCTGACCTTCGGCTATCCGTCCCTGCGCCGCGCCGACCCGGACTTCTATCCGGCCACGGTGATGAACTATCGCCTCGGCGGCGGCGGCTTCGCCTCGCGCCTGACCCAGCAGCTGCGTGAGGGTCAGGGCTATACCTACGGCGTCCGCAGCGGCTTCGACGGCGGCGCCCGCTTCGGCGACTTTTCCGTCAACAGCCCGGTGCGGTCCAACGTCACCCTCGAGGCGTCCCAGCTCGCCCGCTCGATCATGGCCACCTATGGCGACACCTTTACCGCCGAGGATCTGGACGTCACCCGCAGCGCCATGAGCCGCAGCCGCGCCCGCGCCTTCGAGACCGCCGGCGCCAAGCTGGGCGTGCTCCAGTCGGTCGGCGAACTGGGCCTGCCCGCCGACTATCTGACGCAGGAAGCCGCCGTCATCGACGGCATGACCGTCGACCAGATCAAGGCCCTGGCCGCCCGCTACATCCGCCCCGACGCCATGATCTATGTCGTCGTCGGCGACGCGGCCACGCAAGCCGCCCGTCTCGAAGCCCTCGGCTACGGCGCCCCGATCATGATGAACGAGGCCCTCGCGACCGCGGACCGGTAGGGGCTACCGGCACCGCTCCACGCAGACGCGCGCCAGCACCTCGGCCGAGTCGGTCAAGGGCGCCGTCGTGTCGCCGGGCGACAGCAGCAGGGGCACCTCGGTGCAGCCGGCGACCAGCCCTTCCGCGCCCGCCGCGATCAGGGCGCCGGCCAGCCGGGCCATCTCCGCCCGCGCCCCGGCGCCGACCTCGCCGCGCTTGACGCCATAGACCAGCGCCATGAAGGCGGCCCGGTCCTCGCCCTGCAACAGGACGACCTCGACCCCGGCGTCGCCCAGCGCCCCGGCGTACAGCGCCTCTCCGCCCGGCGTGGCCAGCACCCCGACGCGGCGCGCGCCGGTCGCGACCACCGCCGACGTGGTCTCGGCGATCATGTCGATGAAAGGCAGTCCCACCGCCCGGATCCCCGCCGCCTGGGCGTGCGCGGTGTTGCACGGCATGGCCAGGATCTCGGCCCCCGCCGTCTTCAGCCGCAGCGCCATCTCGCCCAGCACCGCCTCGGCCAGTTCGGGCGTGCGGTTCCGGTCCGGAACCTGCGGGTTCATGTCCATGACCACCCGCACATGATCCTGGTCGGCCTGCGCCGGCGTCAGGGCCTGCACCCGCGCCAGAAACGCCAGCGTCGCCGCCGGCCCCATCCCGCCAAGAACGCCCAGAATCCTGCTCATCAGAGCGATCCCTCCAACTCGCCCTGATAGCCGAACAGCCCCTGCGCCCCGCCCGTGTGCAGGAACACCACCGTCTCGTTCTCGAACCGCCCGGCCTTCGCCAGCGCGATCAGCCCCTTCATCGCCTTGCCGCTGTAGACCGGGTCCAGCATGATCCCGTCGGTTCGCGCCGCCAGCTTCAGGGCGTCGATCACCGCCGCATCGATCAGCCCATAGCCCTCGCCGACATAGTCGCAGTCGGCCACCACCATGGCGTCCGTCACCGCGTCGGGCCGCCCGAGCAGGGCCGCCGTCTCGCGCGCCAGCTTCAACACGTTCGCTTCCTGCTTCTCCTTCGGCGCCCGCACCCCGATGCCCAGCACCGGAATGTCCGCCCCCATGACCGCCAGACCCGCGACCAGACCCGCATGGGTCCCGGCGCTGCCCGTGGCGGTGATGATCCGGTCGACCTGCATGTCCAGCTCGTCGGCCTGGACCACGATCTCGCGGGCGCAGTCGACATAGCCCAGCGCGCCGACGGGGTTCGAGCCGCCGCCGGGGATGACATAGGGCCTGCCGCCCCGGGCCCGCACCTCAGCCGCCGTCGTCTCCAGCTCGGCCGGCATGTCCGACCCGCCCGGGACGAACCGGATGCCGGCGTCGAACAGCCGGTCCAGCAGGACATTGCCATTGCCGACATATTCGACGGCCCTGGACCCCGTCCGCTCTTCCAGAATGACCTCGCACTTCAGGCCGTGGGCGGCGGCCGCGGCGGCCGTCTGCCGCACGTGGTTGGACTGGACCGCGCCCTGGGTCACCAGCGTGTCGGCCCCCTGTTCGAAGGCCTCGCCGAGCAGGAACTCCAGCTTGCGCGTCTTGTTGCCGCCGCCAGCCAGACCGGTGCAGTCGTCGCGCTTGATCCACAGCTCGACACCCAGCGCCTCGCTCAGGCGCGGCAGGGGCTCCAGCGGCGTGGGCAGGTGGGCGAGGCGGACGCGGGGAAAACGGGCGAGATGCATGGGCGGGGCTCCGGGACAGGTCGCCCCTCCCTACGCCGCTTGCATGACGCTGCGAAGGCTCGGACGACCGTCAGGCCAGTTCCGCTTCCTGAACCAGCAGGGCCTCATGCAGCAAGGCGGCGATCCGGTCCGCCGGGGGCGTTTCGCTGGCCATCAGCACGTCCAGAACGGCGGCCGTGGCTGGCAGGATCCGCGCGCTGGCCATCACCCAGCGGTCGAACATCCGCTCGGCGATCGGCGTCCGCTCCAGCACCACCAGATCCCGGTGACGCGCATCCTCCAGCAGCCGCCGCATCAGCCGGTCCAGCGCCCCGGTCGAGCCCTCCAGAACCTGGATGAACCGGTCGCCGTGGGCGGCCAGGGCGCCGGTCACGCCATCGCGGGCGTTGTTGCGTTGGGACTCGCCCAGGATGGCCACCAGATTCAGCAGCGAGGTCGTGCTCCCCGTCGCCCTGCTCTCATAGACCAGCCGTTCCAGCCCCAGACCCATACGCTCGCCCCCGCCAATCCACTGTGATCTCAGAAGGCTATGCGAGTCGCTAAACATTTGCGAACAAAAGGAAATATCCGCGATAGCCGGCCTGCGACCCAGCCGCGAAGCTTGCGCGACGGCTTCGCGCGACGGTTGCCGTTTCGCCTCCATTGAACCCGCGCCCCACACGGCGTAGGCTGCCTGTGTTCTCCGGGGGGTCGCGTTCGAGCGGCTGAGATTGGCGTAGCCGCCTGACCCGTCGAACCTGATCCGGGTCATGCCGGCGAAGGGATGAGTACACCGGCCTCGCGCTTGCCAGCGGGGTCCCTTGTCATCCCCGCGAAAGCGGGGACGCCCGCCGCCGTCAGACCTCCATAGAGAGGCCGCCATGAACATCGCCGTCACGCCCCCCGCCGTGCCCGAGGAACCCAACGTCGAGCTGGCGCTGAAAGACGCGCGTGACGCGGTCATGCGCGAGACCGGGACCATCCCAACCGGCGAACGCGCCGGCTCGAAGAAGGTCTATGTCGCCGGCGAGCTCTACCCCGACATCCGCGTCCCGTTCCGCGAGGTCGCCGTCCACCCCAGCGCCAACGAGCCGCCGGTGACCATCTACGACAGCTCCGGCCCCTACACCGATCCCACGGTCACAATCGACATCAAGCGCGGCCTGCCCCTGGTCAAATCCAGCTGGCAGCTCGACCGCGGCGACATCGCCCCCGTCCTGAACCCGCGCGAGGTCAAGCCCGAGGACAACGGCCATGCCTCCGGCAAGAACCTCGCCCCCCGCTTCGACGTCTCCAACCACAAGGTGTTCAAAGGCGTCGAGGGCCGTCCGGTCACCCAGTACGAATACGCCCAGGCCGGGATCATCACGCCCGAGATGGAATATGTCGCCATCCGCGAGAACCTGCGCCGCGAGCAGAACGCCCCCTGCATCCGCGACGGCGAGGACTTCGGCGCCTCCATCCCCGACTTCGTCACCCCCGAGTTCGTGCGTCAGGAAATCGCGCGCGGCCGTGCCATCATCCCGCACAACATCAACCACCCCGAGGTCGAGCCGATGATCATCGGCCGCAACTTCCTGGTGAAGATCAACGCCAACATCGGCAACTCCGCCGTCCTGTCCTCCGTCGACGACGAGGTCGATAAGCTGGTCTGGGCCACGCGCTGGGGCGCTGACAACGTCATGGACCTGTCGACCGGCCGCAACATCCACAACATCCGCGACTGGATCATCCGCAACGCCAGCGTCCCCATCGGCACCGTGCCCATCTACCAGGCGCTGGAGAAGGTGAACGGCATCGCCGAGGACCTGACCTGGGAGGTGTTCCGCGACACCCTGATCGAACAGGCCGAACAGGGCGTCGACTATTTCACCATCCACGCCGGCGTCCGCCTGCCCTTCGTGCCGATGACCGCCAAACGCGTCACCGGCATCGTCTCACGCGGCGGCTCCATCATGGCCAAATGGTGCTTGTCGCATCACCGCGAGTCCTTCCTCTACGAACATTTCGAGGACATCTGCGACATCATGCGGGCCTACGACGTGTCGTTCAGCCTCGGCGACGGCCTGCGCCCCGGCTCGATCGCTGACGCCAATGACGAGGCGCAATTTGCTGAGTTGCGGACTTTAGGCGAGCTGACGAAGATCGCCTGGGCCAAGGGCTGTCAGGTTATGATCGAGGGCCCCGGCCACGTGCCGATGCACAAGATCAAGGCCAATATGGATGAGCAGCTGAAGCACTGCCACGAGGCTCCGTTCTATACGCTGGGGCCGCTCACCACCGACATCGCCCCCGGCTATGACCACATCACCAGCGCCATCGGCGCGGCTATGATCGGCTGGTTCGGCACGGCCATGCTCTGCTACGTCACGCCCAAGGAGCATCTGGGCCTGCCCGACCGTCAGGACGTCAAGGACGGCGTCATCACCTACAAGATCGCCGCCCACGCCGCCGACCTTGCCAAGGGCCACCCCGCCGCCCGCCTCCACGACGACGCCCTGTCCCGCGCCCGGTTCGAGTTCCGCTGGGAGGACCAGTTCAACCTCGGCCTCGACCCTGAGACTGCCCGCAAATACCATGATGCCACCCTGCCCAAGGAGGCCCACAAGACCGCCCATTTCTGCAGCATGTGCGGCCCGAAATTCTGCTCGATGAAGATCAGCCAGGACATCCGCCGGGATGCGTCGGCGCAGAACGATGCAGGCGGGAGCCTAGTGGACGCCGAGGCGGGAATGGCGGAGATGTCGGCGAAGTTCCGGGCGGGGGGGAGCGTCCTGGAGGTGAAGGCGTGACAAAAAGGTCGGAGGCGGCCTCGACCGGGTCAACCCCACAGACCTGTCCTGGGACGCATGACGGCGGATGATGCGAGCGGTGCTGCGCGGGGATGCGGCCAAGGCCCTGCGCTGGCGCCGCGTGCGGCTGGCTATGGACGAGGAGGCGGCCGAGTTGGACCGGCTGTGGCGAAACCCTGGAATCCGACTGGCATGACCGCCGGCGGCGTCCCCGTGACGGAGCCGGTCGATGTGTACGACGTGGACGGTGTTTTTCCGGCACCACCCTGATGATGGAGGCGGGCCTCGAACCTCATGGCCCATCAGACCTCCGCGGCGATCTTTCTCAGGGCGTCCTCGAACACCCCGGCGGGCTGGCCGCCCGAGATCAGATATTTGCCCTCGACCACCACGGCCGGCACCGAATTGATCCCCCGGGCGCGCCACAGGTCCTGGGCCTCGCGGACGGCGTCGACATAGCGGCCTGACGCCAGCACCTCGGCCGCCTCGGCCCGGTCCAGACCCGCGTCGGCGGCGGCGGCCGTCAGGACCCCGGCGTCGGTCAGGTTGCGGCCCTCCGTGAAGTGGACGCGGAACAGGGCCTGTTTGAGGGCCTTCTGCCGGTCCGGCCCCGCGTCGCCTGCCCAATGCAGCAGGCGATGGGCGTCGAAGGTGTTCCAGATGCGGCTGGTCTCGTCCATCCGCATGTCGAAGCCGACGTCGCCGGCGCGCTCGCGGATCATCTGGCGGTTGGCGGCCGACTGTTCGGGGGTCGAGCCGTATTTCCTGCCGATGTGTTCGACGATGTTCTCGCCCTCGGGCGCCATCTGCGGGTTCAGTTCGAACGGTTGGAAGGCGATGTCGGCGGTGACGCCCTCGGCCTTCAGGGTCTCCAGCGCCGTTTCCAGTCCGCCCAGGCCGACGACGCACCAGGGGCAGACCACGTCGGAGACAAAGTCGATCTTCAGCGGGCGGGTCATGGCGGATCCTCGAGGGCGGGCGGCGAGGATCCGGATATGGGGGCGGATCGGTCCGGCGCCAGACGTTGGACCGCCCGTCTTCAGCGCGCGGCGATGATGGCTTCCAGCCGGGCGATCTCGTCCCGATGGTCGGCGGTCATCCGCTCGCAGAAGGCCAGGATCCGCGCGTCCTTCAGATTGCCGTTCCCGCAGGCGGTGATGGCCTGGGAATGGTGACTGATCATGGCCCCCAGGAAGGCGTCGTCACCGATGCCCGCCTGGGTCCGCGCGCCGACGAAGGCGCCGACGAAGATCACGGCGAAGACCGCGCCCAGCCCCGCATTGACCCTCCGGTTCGGAAAGGCCTCGCCCAGCAGGAACAGCAACAGGACCCCCATCGGCGCCATGGCCATCAGGGCCATATACAGCTGATGCGGATTGAAATGCAGATGTTCGGCCTTCTCGACCATGGCGTAGCCCGCCGCGAACAGGATCGCGACGCCGGCGACGAGAAGAATGGCCAGACGCATATAGGGTCGTTCTCGCATGGGCCGTCTCCGGAACGGCTGCATGATCGAGCGATTCCACCTCCGCGTCACCGCCTCGCGGTCGGGGATAACTGTGTGTTGCATACCGTCGCGGGGGATGGTTTCGGCCTCATCGTCAAACGTCGGCATCCGACAGACGACGCAGGCGTGTATGGTGCAGGTTGAAAGGGTCAGGACGGGCGCGGGCGGATGTACCAGTTTCACTTCTTTGATCAGTCGGGCGGCGTACCGGTGCTCGATTTCTTCGATTGTATCGACGACGGCGAGGCGACGCGCACCGGCGGCGAACAGCTGGCCCTGCACCCCAGTTGCGACGGCGTGGACGTCTTCCACGGCGAGCGGCTGGTAGTTCGTCTGTTACGTCCGTTCGCGGACACTTCTTCCGCAAATGGAACGTCCGCGCCCCATCGTCGCTAAGCTTTGCAATAGAGTTGGGTTGGCAGGTCCGGTTAAGTCGAACTTCGACGGACGACCATGCCCGCTTTCTCCTAGGTGGCGAGAATGCTTTCGGCCCCGCTTCGCAACCAACTGATTGAAAACCTGTCTTCGGAGGATCGCGCGGCGCTGCTGTCCGCGTCGACGCCGTTCGACTTCGCCGTCGGCCACGTCTTCCTCGAGGCGGGCGACGACGTGGGTCACGTCTATTTCGTCGAGAGCGGCATCATCTCGGCCGTGGGCGTCATGCAGGACGGCCGTACGGTCGAGACCTATATGGTCGGACGCGAGGGCCTGACCAATCCTGGCGCGCTTCACGCCTCCGTCCGGACCTGGTCGCGACTTGCGGCCCAGGCCCCCGGCGTCGCGCGGCGGATCGACGTCGCCCGGCTGCGTGCACTGGCCGAGGGTCGCCCGGGCCTCCAGGCCATTCTGGCGGCCTATGCCTCCCGGCTGCAGAGCGAACTGGAACAGTCCGGATCCTGCAACGCCCTCCACCGCGCCGACCAGCGGTTCGCCAAATGGCTGCTGCGCTGCCACGACCGGATCGACGGCGACACCCTGAACCTGACCCAGGAATATCTGGCCAGCATGCTAGGCTCACAGCGCACCACGGTGAACGAGGCCGCCCAGACCCTGCAGAAGGCCGGGGCCATCACCTATTCCCGCGGCCGGATCACCATCATCGACCGCGCCGCCCTCGAGCGGGTCGCCTGCGAATGCTACAACGGGCGCAACCGCGAGCCCTCGTCGCCGGCCTGACGCCCGGAACCGATCGTTAACCGCCCGGGCGCACCCTCGTGTCATGCGGCCATCGCGGTCGCGAACGGATCCGTGACGATGTCCAGCATCATGACCGCCAGCACGCGCCGCTCGCGCGATCATTTCGAGCCCCAGGACATCGATCCCCAGGAACAGCGCCGCCTGCGGGGCCTGCTGGAGAAGATCGACTACACCGCCTTCATCTCTAACCGCGAGGTCATCGGCGCGACCTTGTCGGTCGTCGATTCCGCCATGTTCCAGCGACTGGCCGTCTCCGTAGCGACCAGCCGGTCGAAATGGGTCGCCGAGGCCCTGCGCCTGTCGGAATCAGGCTCGCCCGTCACGCCCGACCAGACCGCGCGCCTGACCGCGCACCGAACCGCCTACGAGGAACTGGCCGAGGCTTATGAAGGCCTGCGTCGGATGGTCGAGCGGGGCTATCTGACCCTTCCATGACCTTGGCCTGACGGCGATCAGTCGAGCGACTGCGGCCGGGTCTGGATCGGGGCGTCGGGGTCAACGGGCGCCGACTGGGCGGCCGTGGGCGGCGGGGCCGGCGGGGTCTCGACAAGAGGTTGAACCGTGATGACCGGCGGAGGCGCGGCGGCCGGAGTTGGCGTAACCGCGCGAGACGCCGGGGCCGTAGCCGTAGTCGTCGGGCGGACCGTCGAGGCAGGGGAGCGGGGGGGAGCGGTCACAGGGGCCGGCCTCGCGGCGGCCGGAGCTGTCGGCGCCGCGACAGGCGCCGGGGCGGGCTGAAGCGCAGGTTCGATGGCCGCCGGCGCGGCGGCGATCGGAGACGGCGTCCCCTCGATCGGCGCAGCGGTCTGAACCGGGGCCGTCGCAATCATGGGAGCGTCCGGCGCAGGTCGGCTGATCAGCAAGGCCGCGCCGCCCGCGAGCAGCAAGGCGAGAACGCCGACACCCACATAAAGCGGCGTCTTCGACGATTTTCGCCGCCGGTTGGAGGTCGCGGCGATCGCGGACGGGATGACGGCCTCGACCTGAGGCGCGGGTTTAGGCGCGACGGGTAAGGGCGCGGCCGGAAGAGGGCGCACCGTGATGTCCGGCGTGGGCACGGGCTTAGGCGCCACGTCCGGCAGGCTTTCAGGAGCGGATTCCACGAGCAGAGGCGTTGCGGCCGGGACCTGACCTTGGCTCTGTGTCTGACCTACAAAAGACGCATCGGGCGCCGGCGTCGCGACGGCCGGCTTCGGCACGGGCGGCAGAGTCTCGCGGGACGCCGGGCCCGCCCCCGGCGGCAAGGCTTGCGGGACCATCGAGGCGTTGAAAATGCCGGACCCGGCGCGACGGGCCGGCGCGGCGGCGGGCGCCGGGCGCGGCGGAATCGGCTTCGCTCCCGGCGGCGTGGCCGGCCATTCGGTGGCCTTGGGCAGGGGGCCGGTGCGGAAGACCACGGGCGGCGGCCGCCCCCACTGCTGCGGCGCTCGGGCGAACGGCGTGGGCGTCGGCGCCGCCCCGGGCGCGCCGGTGTCAGGTTTCGGGGAAGTGTCGTCGCGATCTGACGGCATGGGAAATCCGGGTACTCAGGCGGTGAAACAGGCGGCCGCAGGAAGGCGCATGAACTGGTCGCTTTCGTGACGCCCGTCCATGGCCTGCGCGATCAGTTCTTCAGACGATAGCCGGTGCGGAAGATCCAGCCCACCACCGCCAGACAGGTCAGGAAGAAGCCCAGCGTCGCCAGCAGGCTGATTCCCACCCCCACGTCCGATGTCCCGTAGAAGGCCCAGCGGAAGCCCGAGATCAGATAGACCACGGGGTTGAACAGGGTGATCGCCCGCCAGGCCGGCGGCAACATGTCGATCGAATAGAAGGAGCCGCCGAGGAAGGTCAGGGGCGTCACCACCAGCATGGGGATCATCTGCAACTGCTCGAACCCGTTGGCCCAGACCCCGATAATGAAGCCGAACAGGCTGAAGGTCACCGAGATCAGGATCAAAAAGGCCATCATCCAGAACGGGTGCAGGATCTGAAGCGGCACGAACAACGCCGCCGTGGCCAAAATGATCAGGCCCAGAACCGCCGACTTGGTCGCCGCCGCCCCGACATAGGCGATGACGATCTCCAGCGGACTGACCGGCGCGGACAGGATCTCGTAGATGGTGCCGGTGAATTTCGGGAAGTAGATGCCGAAACTGGCGTTGAAGATCGACTGGGTGAACAGGCTCAGCATGATCAGACCGGGCACGATGAAGGCGCCGTAGGGGACACCGTCGATCTCGGTCATCCGTCCGCCGATGGCCGAGCCGAAGACGACGAAATACAGGGCCGTCGTGATGACCGGGGTGACCACGCTCTGCCACAGGGTGCGCATGGCCCGCGCCATTTCGAAACGATAGATGGCCCAGACGCCGCGGCCGTTGAAGGTCAGGCTCATGCGGCGGTCCTCGCATCGCGGGATTGATGGACCAGGTCCACGAAGATGTCCTCCAGTGAGCTCTGGCGCGTGTTCAGGTCCTTGAAGGCGATGCCCAGTTTCTCGACTTCGCGCAGGAAGGCGGGAACGCCCGTATCATCGGCATTGGCGTCGAAGGCGTATTCGATCTCCCCTCCGTCGGCCTTCAGCGTCGGGCTCCATGCGGCCAGCTCTGTCGGTACTGCGGCCAGCGGCTCCTGCAGGTTCAGGGTCAGGGTCTTCTTGCCCAACTTCTTCATCAGGGTCGCGGTCTGTTCGACCAGGATCAGTTCACCCTTGAGGATCACGCCCACCCGGTCGGCCATCTCCTCGGCCTCCTCGATATAGTGGGTGGTCAGGATGATGGTTACTCCCTTGTCCCGCAGGGTGCGGACCAGAGCCCACATGTCGCGACGCAGTTCGACGTCCACGCCAGCCGTCGGCTCGTCGAGGAACAGGATGTCCGGCTCGTGGCTCAGGGCCTTGGCGATCATGACCCGACGCTTCATGCCGCCCGACAGGGTCATGATCTTGGCGTCCTTCTTGTCCCACAGGGACAGGTCGCGCAGCACCCGTTCGATGAAGACGGGATCCGGCGCCTTGCCGAACAGGCCCCGGCTGAAGGTGACGGTGGCCCACACCGTTTCGAAGGCGTCGGTCGTCAGCTCCTGCGGCACCAGACCGATTTTCGACCGGGCGGCGCGATAGTCGCTCTGGATGTCATGACCATCGGCGATCACCGTGCCGGTCGTGGGCGTGACGATGCCGCAGACGATGGAGATCAACGTGGTCTTGCCGGCCCCGTTGGGACCCAGCAGGGCGAAGATCTCGCCCTTTGAAATCGTCAGGTCGACGGTCTTCAGGGCCTGTAGCCCCGACTTGTAGGTCTTGGTCAGACCCTGGATGGCGATGACAGGCGGCATGGTTCTCCCCCGCGATCCGGCTCACCGGACGCCGTCGCTATATGGCGACCTTCGCCGCAAGCTCAAGGCGGGCGACGACTGAAGCGGACGTCGGGAGGGCTGCAGACGCGCCGGGCTGTGGGGAATGTATGTGTTCGACCGTCGTCGTAGCGACGGTGGCCTTGGGTTTAACGCGCCCGGTGCGCCGAAAGATCGACCAATACATGCGCATGGCCACCCATCGGGCTGGTCGTCGCCAGATGAAAGTCACGAATGAAAGTACCGATCACACTCAGATCAAAAATCTGGTGGTCGAAATGTTTATCGGGCCGGATCGATTTCATCAGGGTTTGCGTCCAATAACGCGGTTCCTATCATAAAGTCGAAAAGCGACGTTTTGTTCCATTTATAGTGGAATGGCCATCTCGTGCTTTGCGACCTATCGCCAGTCGAATACCAAAGTCTCCCGGTGGCCGAACCGTTGCAGATGTTCGGCCACGACGGTCCGGAAGCGATCCATGTCGGCGTCGGGCTCCGGCGTCAGCGACACCTCCAGCGCGGTCTCGTCTGCCGCCAATTCGCAGCGCCCCATCGGCAGGTGGATCGTGGCCGCCTCGGCCGTGAACTCCACCGGGAATTTATGCGCCCAGTGCTTGGCCAGTTGCTGCAGATAACGGCTGGCGTGTTTGGTCGCGACGGTGGCGAGGGCGGTGGTCTGGATCACGTGCGGTCTCCTTCGGCTCGCCCGACAACTGGCCATTCTGCGAACGTCTCGCAAGTCTTCGCCGTCGGTTTTCCCCCGCGCGATCGTCGCAGCGCCTCCGCCCACGGAACCGAAGCGTATCTGCGCCATTGCAGACCCGCGTTCCGGAGCGACCCGATGTCCCTGAAATCCCTCGCGATCGGCGCCGTCGTCGCCGCGGCCCTGACAACCGGCATGTCCGCCTGCGTCACCGCCCCGTCGCCCGCCGACTATCGCGCCCCGCAACCCGCGAAGCAGATCGACCTTCAGCGCCTCTGGTCGGGCCGCTGGCACGAGATCGCCCGCCTGCCCGCCCGCATCACCGACGGCTGCGTCGCCGGCGCCTCCATCTATTCGCCGGCCAGCGAGACCCGCGTCGATGTCCGGGACACCTGCCAGGTCGGATCGCCCACCGGCAAGGAGAAAGCCATCGGCGGACGCGGCGAAATCCTGGATCCGGGGACGAACGCCAAGCTGCGCGTCCGCTATCTGCACGGCTTGATCACCTGGGACTACTGGGTGCTGGACCGGGCCGAGGACTACAGCTGGTTCATCTCGGCCGATCCTGCCTTCGACCGCCTGTTCATCTACACCCGCGACCTGCCTTCCGACGCCGAACGCACCCGCTTGACGGCTCGCGCCGCGGCACTCGGCTACGATGTCAGCCGCCTCGAATTTCCCGCCCAGCCTTAACGAACGAGAGACGCCCATGATGTCCGCCCGCCCACTCGCCCTCGCCGCGGTTTCGACCCTGGCCTTGACGCTCGCCGCCTGTGGCGGTCAGGAGTCCCTGCCGCCGTCCGCCGGCTTCGGCGCCGACCCGACCCTGCCCGAGCCGTCGAAGAGCCTGTTCCCGACCGTGAAGGTGGCGCCCGCCGTGGGTTGGCCGGCCGGAGCGACTCCAACGGCTGCGCAGGGGTTCCGCGTCGCCGCCTTCGCCACAGGCCTGGACCACCCCCGCTGGCTCTATCGCCTGCCGAACGGCGACGTCCTGGTGGCCGAGAGCAACGCCCCGCCCAAGCCCGAGGGCCAGTCGGAAGGCGTGCGCGGCTTCTTCCAGGGCCTGTTCATGAAGAAGGCCGGCGCCGAGGTCCCCAGCCCGAACCGGATCACCCTGCTGCGCGACGCGGACAACGACGGCGTGGCCGAGACCCGCTCGGTCTTCCTGTCCAACCTGATGTCGCCATTCGGCATGGCCCTGGTCGGGGACCGGCTCTATGTCGCCAACGCCAATGCCGTGATGTCCTTCCCCTACCAGACCGGTGACACCAGCATCAGCGCGCCCGGGACGAAGCTGACCGACCTGCCGGCCCAGCGGAACCACCACTGGACCAAGAGCCTGGTCGCCAGCGCCGATGGATCGAAACTCTATGTCGGCGTGGGATCCAACTCGAACGTCGGCGAGAACGGACTGGAGGAAGAAACCAACCGCGCCAACATCCTCGAGATCGATCGCCTGACCGGCGCCAGCCGCGTCTATGCGGCGGGTCTGCGGAACCCCGTCGGTCTGGCCTGGCAACCCCAGTCCGGCCAGCTTTGGGTCGCGGTCAACGAGCGTGACGAGATCGGCAACGATCTGGTCCCGGACTACATGACCTCGGTCACGCCGGGCGCCTTCTACGGCTGGCCCTGGAGCTACTACGGCCAGAACGTCGACACGCGGGTGAAGCCGGCCAACGACGCCATGGTGCGCAAGGCGATCAAGCCGGATTATGCACTGGGCGCACACACCGCCTCGCTGGGCCTGACCTTCTATGACGGCCAGAGCTTCCCGGCGGCCTATCGCGGCGGCGCCTTCGTCGGCCAGCACGGCTCGTGGAACCGCACGCCGCCGGCCGGTTACAAGGTGATCTTCGTGCCCTTCGCCAACGGTCGCCCGACTGGCGCGCCGCAGGACATCCTGACCGGCTTCCTGAACGCCGCGGGCGAGGCCCAGGGCCGTCCGGTCGGGGTCCAGACCGACAGCACAGGCGCCCTGCTGGTCGCCGACGACGTGGGCAATGTCATCTGGCGCGTCACGTCCACGGCGCCGGCTCCCGCACCGATGCCGGTCCGGACTCCGGGCGCGGCTCGCTAACGCTCGTAACGACATGGAAAAGCCCCGGCGGATCGCTCCGCCGGGGCTCTTTCAGTCAGGCGACGGTGGCCGGGATCAGCTGAGCGGCTGAACCGAGATCACCGGAGCTGGCGCGGGCGCGGGCGCTGCCATCCGGGCGGGCGTTGCGACCGGCGTTGAGGGCGAGACGCTATAGGCTCGCGGACCCGTGGGTTCGGCGGGCGTTTCCACTCGCGGCGTCGCCGCCGGTTGAGGAGCCGCACGGCGCGCCGGGGCGCTACGGGCGGGCTCGGCCCGACGGATGGCCGCTACAGGCTCGGCCGGAACCGGCGTGGCGGCGACCGGCGCCATGGCGGCCGTCGTCATGGTATCCGCTGCAGGCACCACCGGTGCGACAGTCATCGGGGCCACGGCTGGAGCGGCGGGTTCGACCAGGGGCGTGGCCTCGGTCGGTCCGTTGTTCATAAGCATCAAAGCGCCGCCGCCGATGAGGGCGACCCCGGCTATGGGCGCCAGGATCATCCAAGTGCGCACCTTCTTCTGGCTGCCGCGCGCCGCCTTGCCGCGACGGGCGTAAACAGGCACGAACTCTTCGGTAGCAGCCTCAGGAGCCGCAGCGTCATTCGGATAAGTCAGGGACATGGTCTTCCTCCATACTTCGAGGAGACAAACCGCTTCCGATGACCAAAGTTCCGCCAATACAACCAAGGCCTGAAAGAAACACCTTTGCCGTCACACATGTGGCGGAGCGGCAAAGGGCTCTTTTCTATAGCTCTGCTTGACCCGACCTAGAAACTGCTCAGTTCCGACACGGACACCACGGCGGGACGGGTTTCGCCGCTGGCGTAGGTGCCGACCCAGATTTCGTAGCGACCGGCCGAGGGCGTCAGGGTCAGTGACGGATTGCTGCCGTCGCCAGAGTCGTCGTCGCAATACCACTCGCCGTTCGGCCCATTGACCACCAGGGTCACGTCCGCATTCGACACCGCCGAGATGATCAGCGACAGCGAGCCGGTCCCGTCCCAGTACATCCGCAGATCCGGAGCATTCGCGATGAAGCCCTTGCAGTTCTTCGACCAGTCGGTGGCGTTGATCGATCCGCCCGACCGTACGCTCAGCAGACCGGGATCCGGCGTGAATCCCGGCGACAGGTGAAACTCCCCGAACGTCGGTGTGGCGTTATAGTCCTGGGCCACGACTGGGGCGGCGGACAGGACGAAACCAATGCCGGCCGCGGTAAGGCCTGCACGGACGGCGGCCGTAAAAATCTTGCTCAACACAGCATCTCCCCCAGCGACCTGCAGGCGAGATGCCGCATGTCGTCGTTATGCGAATACAACGCTTTGGCGGCGACGAATTCAACGATGAAATCCCGACGAAATCTGACGCCGCGTCACCGGCGCATAGGCGCCACGGCCGGCGAAATTCGACCTTTCGGCTCTTTCGAATTCGCCCGCGAGTTGACCCGGCCCCGCCGGTTGTCCATCACAAACACTGGACGACGGGTAACGGAGCGACGGCGACTATGGGTCTGGCAGCGAACATCCGGCGCGATCTCAAGTTCGCGGGCGGACTGCGCAGTCTGCTCAAGCGCATCAAGCCGATCGAGCTCGACAGCCCGGTCCTGCTCTGTGACGACATCGAGGAAGCGGTCGATCGCTTCGGCGACAACATCGCCATCGAGGACGAGCACCGCTCGCTGAGCTACCGCGAGTTCGACGCCCTGGCCAACCGCTACGCCCACTGGGCGCGCAGTCGCAACCTGCGTCGGTCGGATGTCGTCGGTCTGGTGATGACCAACCGTGCGGAATATCTGGCGGCCTGGCTGGGCTTCTCCAAGGTCGGGATCGCTACGGCCCTGATCAACACCAACCTGACCGGCCAGGCGCTGGCGCACTGCCTGAACATTGTCGGCGTGGCCCAGGTCGTGGCCGACGAGGACACCTGGAAGAGGGTCGAGGAGGCCCGCGGCTTCGTCACCCGCACCATGATGCTGTGGGTCGTCGGCCTGAAGCCCGAGGACGAGGCCAGTGAGCGCCGCAACCTCGACAACGCCGTCCGCAGCGGCTCGTCGGTGCGTCCGCTGAAGGCGGTTCGCGACGGCCTGACCAATCGCGACACCGCCCTGTTCATCTACACCTCTGGCACGACCGGCCTGCCCAAGGCCGCCCGGATCCCTCATTCGCGCGCCCGGACCTATATGCGCGCCTTCGCCGGCGCCACGCGCTCGACCCCGTCCGACCGGGTCTACAACGTCCTGCCGCTCTATCACTCGACCGGCGGTCTGGTGGGCGTCGGCCCGGCCCTGCTGAACGGCGGCCGGCTGATCCTGCGCAAGAAATTCTCGGCCTCCAGCTTCTGGAAGGACGTCAAGGACAGCCAGGCGACCCTGTTTGTCTACATCGGCGAACTGTGCCGCTATCTGGTCAACTGTCCTCCGCACGAGGACGAACGCGCGCACAAACTGCGCCTCGCCTTCGGCAACGGCCTGCGCCCCGATGTCTGGAGCGACTTCCAGAAGCGGTTCGCCATCCCCGACATCCTGGAGTTCTACGGCTCGACCGAAGGCAACGTCTCTCTGTTCAACTTCGACGGCAAGCCGGGCGCCATCGGCCGCGTGCCGAAATTCCTCAAGAAGCAGATCAATATCCGGCTTGCCCGCTTCGACGTCGACACCAATGAACCGGTGCGCGGGTCCAACGGCCTGATCCAGGAGGCCCCGGTCGGCGAGATCGGCGAGGCGATCGGAGCCATCGGCAACGATGTCCGGCACGACTTCTCGGGCTATGCCGACAAGGCCGCCTCCGAAAAGAAGATCCTGACCGACGTGTTCGCGCGCGGCGATCGCTGGTTCCGCACCGGCGACCTGATGCGTCAGGATTCCGAGGGCTATTTCTACTTCGTCGACCGCATCGGCGACACCTATCGCTGGAAGGGCGAGAACGTCTCCACCGCCGAGGTCGAGCAGCGGCTGGCCGACGCGCCGGGCGTTCAGGAAGTCATCGCCTATGGCGTCCCGGTCCCGGGCGTGGAGGGCAAGGCCGGTATGGTCACCCTGGTGATGGAGGGTAAATTCGCCGCCGCAGCCTTCGCCGCCTACGCCGACGAGCAACTGCCCCACTATGCGCGGCCGGTCTTCATCCGCATCGCAAAGACGCTGGAAACCACCGGGACCTTCAAATACCGCAAGGTCGATCTCGTCGAGGAAGGTTTCGACCCCGCAAAGGGTTCGGGCGCCCTGTACGTCCGCGGCGGCAAGTCCGGCTATCAGAAGCTGACGGCCGCCGGTTTCGCCGAAATCCAGAGCGGCGCCTTCCGCCTCTAGCGACCCCTGGTCCGCTCTGGATCACATCGTCGTCAGAAGGGGTGATGTCGTGCCGACTCCGTCCGCGGGACGTGTCAGGGTCGGAAGGTCAGGACTCCCCTCATGACCTATATGCTCTATGCGATCATCATCGCCGGGCTGCTGTTGCTCGGCTGGCTGTACCTCCGCGAGGTCCTGGTGAAGACCGGGCGATTGCGGGGGCGTCGACGACGTCGATCGAAGCGCGACCTGCTCTAGGGCTGTCGTGCAGGCCGGATCTCGATCGGTGCGGCGCGCCGCGCCCGAGGCCGCGCGCCCGCCGAAAAGCAACCGCCCCTTAATGATTAACGGCGATATTCGACGCCTCTCCTCGGGACCGTCGGGCGCCTAAATGTTTCAAATCATCGGCATCGTACTGCTGTTCGGCCTCGTGTTCGGCAGTTTCGCCATGTCGGGCGGCAAATTCGGGGTGATCGCCCATGCGGCGCCCCACGAACTGATGGCCATCCTGGGCGCGGGCATCGCCGCCTTCCTGATGGCCAACAGCATGCCCGTGATCAAGGCTTCGCTCGGCGGCCTCGGCAAGGCCTTCGCCGGCCCGAAATGGAAGAAGCAGGATTACAAGGACCTGCTCAGCCTGCTGTTCCAGCTGACCAAGACGATGAAGTCCAAGGGCGTCATCGCTCTGGAAAGCCACATCGAGAAGCCGGGCGAGTCCTCCATCTTCCAGAAGTATCCGAAGGTGATGAAGGACCATTTCGCCATCGACTTCATCTGCGACACCCTGCGGATGATGACGATGAACCTGGAGGATCCTCACCAGATCGAGGACGCCATGGAGAAGCAGCTCGAGAAGCATCACCACGAGGCGGCAATGGCGCCCCACGCCCTGCAGACCCTGGCCGACGGCCTGCCGGCCCTGGGCATCGTGGCCGCCGTGCTGGGCATCATCAAGACCATGGGCTCGATCACCGAGCCGCCGGAAGTGCTGGGCGAGATGATCGGCTCGGCCCTGGTCGGCACCTTCCTCGGCGTGTTCCTGGCCTATGGTCTGGTCGGTCCGTTCGCCGCCCGCCTGCAGGCGATCGTCGACGAGGAAGCGGCCTTCTACAAGATCATCCAGTCAGTTCTGGTCGCCCACCTGCACGGCAACGCCGCCCAGATATCAGTCGAGATCGGCCGCGGCGACATCCCTTCGACGGCCCAGCCCTCATTCCTGGAGATGGAGGAAGCCCTCGCCGCCGCCCCGACGGATTCCTGATCGGTCGCATTTCAGGCCCTTCGACCTGCGACCCCAAGGCATCACGAACGCGTGATGATTTCGCTTGCGAAAGGCTTCCGGCGGGCCTTATCTCTGGCGTGCGGGGCCTGAAGACCTCGTAGCACAGGAAGGAATTCCATCATGACCATCCGTCAAATGCTGGCCGTCTCGGCCGCCGCCGCAGCCGCCTTCGCGGTCGCCGCCTGCCAACCCGCCGCCGAGGACAAGGCCCAGGACGCCGCCGCTGACGCCAGCGCCGCCGCCGGCACAGCCGCCGACGCCGCGGTGACCGCCGAAGCCGCCGCCACCGACGCCGCCGCAGCCGCCGGCGAGGCCGCCTCGGCCGCCGCCATGGCCCCGGCCCCCGAGGGCGCGATGGCCCCGGCTCCGGCTCCCGAAGGCGCGATGGCTCCGGCCCCCGCCCCGGCGCCGGCCGCCCACTAAGGGTCGAAAGCTTCGACCGGCCGGTCTTCGAACCGGTCAGGAAAGGGTCGCCGAAAGGCGGCCCTTTTTCTTTGCATCGCCGTCTTCTTCGCATCCCCGTCGTGCCCTGACGGTGTAGAAGCCCCGCCATGTCGACCGATCCATCCGCCCGGCCCGCGAGCCCGCCCGTTCTGGAATGGACCGACGACGGCGCCCCCCGCTCCGCCCGTTTCGGCGACGTCTATTTCTCGCGCGACGATGGTCTGGCCGAGAGCCGCGCCGTCTTCCTTCAGGGTTGCGACCTGCCGAACGCCTGGGCGGGACGCAAGCGCTTCACCGTCGCGGAACTGGGATTCGGCACCGGGCTGAACGTCGTCGCCCTGCTGGACCTGTGGCGCCGGACGAAGCCGGCGGAAGGTCGGCTGCATGTCTTCACCATCGAGGCCTTTCCCCTGACCGCCGAAGAGGCCGCCCGCGCCCTGTCGGCATGGCCGGAGATGGCGGAGATCGCCGCGCCCTTGCTGGCCGCATGGCCGGCCGGAACAGCCGGCTTCCATCGCATCGACCTGCCCGAGTTCTCCGCCGTCATCGACCTGGCGATCGGCGAGGTGGATTGGGCCCTGTCGCAGTGGAGCGGCCCGGCCGACGCCTGGTTCCTCGACGGCTTCTCGCCCGCCCTGAACCCGGACATGTGGTCGAACGCGGTGATGAGCCTGATTGCCGCCCGGTCGGCGCCCGATGCGCGACTGGCTACCTTCACCGTCGCCGGCGCGGTCCGTCGGGGCCTGTCGGACAGCGGCTTCACCGTCGACAAGCGCCCGGGCCACGGTCGCAAGCGCGAGCGGCTGGAAGCGCGCCTCACCAGCCCGCCCGCCGATGAGCCTGCCCCCTCCGTCGTGGTGATCGGGGCTGGCGTCGCCGGCGCCTCGGTTGTCCGCGCGCTGAAAGAGGCCGGGCTCGCGCCGACCCTGATCGAGGCCGATCGGCCCGGCGCGGGCGGATCAGGCTTCCCGGCGGGCCTCGTAACCCCGCGCCTCGACGCGGGCGACGCCCTGATCGCCGGTTTCCACGCCCAGGCGCTCGAGTACGCTCGCAACGCGTACCACGGGGTCCCCGACGCGGTGATCGCAGAGCACGTCCTTCAGCTGGAACAGGCGCCGCGCGACGCGACCCGCTTCGCCAAGGTCGCCGCCCAGCCGATCTGGCCGACGGGCGAGATGACGACCCTGTCCCCGGCCCAGGCGACGGCGGCTCTGGGCGAGACCCTCGACGTTGGCGGCCTCCGGATGGACGGCGCCCTGACCGTGGCCCCCGCCTCCATCCTCGCCGCCTGGCTGGACGGCGCAGCGCCCATCAAGGCGCGCGCGGCCTCGCTCGAGAAGACCGCCGAAGGCTGGCGGGTCCTTGCGGCGGACGGCGCCCTCATCGCCGAGGCCCAGGTCGTCGTCGTCACCGCCGGATGGGGCGCCGGCGCCCTGCTGCCCGAACTGGATCTGCGTCCCGTTCGGGGCCAGGCTGACTGGGTCGAGGGTTCGGCGCCCGCCGCGGCCGTCGCCTGGGGCGGCTATGCGGCCCCGACCGAAAGCGGGTTCCTGTACGGGGCGACCCACGACCGCGACGACGTCGACGCCACGATCCGCGCCGAGGACAGCCGGCGCAATCTGGACACCCTGGCCGCCCGCCTGCCCGGCCTCGCCGCCTCTGTCGCTGGCAGGCCCGCCTTCGCCCGCGCCGCCGTCCGCGCCACGACGCGCGACCGCCTGCCGGTCTGCGGCCCCCTGCCGGGACAGGAAGGCCTCCTTGTCATCGGCGGCCTCGGCTCCCGCGGCTTCTGCGTCGCTCCTCTGCTCGGCGCCCACGTCGCCGCCCTGATCGCCGGCGCGCCCTCGCCCCTGCCGTCGGACATGGCCCGGCGGCTGGAGGCGGTCCGCCTCATCGCCTCCGCCGGATTGCCCGCCCCCGCCGACGGGTAGATAGTCGCCACAGTCGTTCTGATGGAGGCCGTCTTGCGTATCGCCCCTCTCGCCGCCCTGCCCCTCGCCGCCGTTCTGCTGTCCAGCTGCGCTCCGTCCACGACGGTCGCGGGCCAGGACAGGCCTGCGTCGCCTCGCCAATGCGTCTTCACCGACCAGATCGACAATTTCCGGCAGGCTGACGACGGCCGCACCCTGTATCTGAAGTCCAGGCGCGACGAGGTCTTCGAGGTCCGGTCCGCGGGTTACTGCCCCGACCTCGACACCACCATCGCCCTCGCCATCCAGCCGGACGCCGGGATGAGCCAGGTCTGCGCCGGGGACTGGGCGCGGATCGTGGTCCCCGGCGGTCCGGGGCCGGCGCAGGTCTGTCGCGTTCAGGTGGTCAAGCGGCTGACGGCCGAAGAGGTCGAGGCCCTGCCGTCGCGATCGAGGCCCTAGAGCCAGCCCTTCTTGCGGAACCACAGCAGGGGCAGAATGGCGGCGACGACCATGGCCAGAAGCGCGGCGGGATAGCCCCACCATTTCGTCAGTTCGGGCATGTGGGTGAAGTTCATGCCGTAGATCGAGGCGATCAGGGTCGGCGGCATCAGGGCGACCGAGGCCACCGAGAACAGTTTGATGATCGACGACTGCTCGATGTTGATCAGACCCAGGGCCGCCGAAAGCTGGAAGTTGATCCCGGCCGCCACGGCCTGGTTGTGGCTGATCAGGCTGGCGGCGTCGCCGCTGAGCGAACGCAGGTGGTCCCGGGCGTCGGGCACGTGGTCGATCCGCTCGTCCGAACTGACATAGGCGAAGATGCGGGCCAGACCGGCCAGGCTCTGTTCGATCCGCGCATTGGTGATATGGGCGCGGCCCAGCTTGTTGATCAGGTGATCGAAGCCGACCGTCTTCCGGCCGGCGAAGACATGGTTAGCGACACCGTCCACCTTGGCGGCGTTCATCGACAGGATGTCCGAGGCGCGGTCGATGATCGCCTCCATCAGGTTCACGAACAGGTCGGCGCCGGTCGAGCACAGAGCCGGCTCGCGCTCCAGTTTCTCGACCAGCAGGGTGAAGGGCTTGGGATCGAAATAGCGGATCGTGACCAGCGGCCCCGAGGTCAGGACGAAGGTCACCGGATCAACGGTAGGGATGTCGGCATCGCCGTTATGGATGATGTCCGCCGTCAGATAGGTGGCGCCGCTTTCGCGGTACAGACGGCTGGAAGCCTCCAGCTCGGCCATCTCCTCGCGGGTGGGGATCGACAGCTTCAACGCCGCCTCGACCGCCCTGTCCTCATCGACCGTGGGCTCGAACAGATCGACCCAGATGGCGTCGGGCGGAAGGATCCAGCCAGACGGGCCGGCGACCACGGTTTCGAAAACACGGGCGCCCGAGCGATAGACGCGGATCATCGGCGGATCCGCATGCCGGCGGTCAGATCAGGGCTGGCCGCCCGCGGACACGCCGGACGAAGCCAGCTGCCGGGCGCCATCGAACGCATCGCGCGCGCCATTGTAGATGAATCCGTAGGTCGGATAGACGGTCGTGCCCAGATCATGGATCGGGCTGTACCACACCTTCACCTGGCTCCAGTCACCCGCACCGGAAACGTCGACGACGGTGACGTTCTCCTCGACCTTGCCACGGCTGCCGCCCCAGTTGGCATGGGTCACGCGGATGACGCGGTCGGTCAGGATGTCGGAAACGACTGCGACGTGGCCCCGGCTCATCCGGCCTTCGGGCCGGAACACCAGCACGGAGCCGGTTTCAGGGGCGCGGCCGGTGCGGAACTTGTCCGTGGCCTGGTTCCACCAGGTCCAGGCGTCGCCGAAGATGTTGATGCCCGAGAACATGCGGGCGAACGTCACACACTGCCAGTAGGGGTCGTCTGCACGGGCCGCTGAAGGCGTGACGCCCACTGCGAAAAATCCAAGCGATGCTGCAACCACAGCGGCGGTGAGCCGTTTTCTCATGCTGGATTGTGTCCGATTGTTACGCCCGACCTCATCCCTAGACGATAAGTCTGCGGGATTGAAGACCCCAATCAGGCGAGTTGCTGCGCGCTTTCGCCACGCTTGACCGTCTTCGACCGTCGCGCCGCCCACCCTCTCAGCGCCGTACGGGCGGGGTATTCGACCAGGTGATAGGACACCGCCGCCACGACCGGCAGACCCGCCAGAACGACCAGCCACACAAAAAGTTGAAGATGCTTGTCGGGCGAGTTGGTCGCCTTGGCTGCAAGGTTCA
>Ga0247808_10000218_pt1 | contig 32550 bp, 28 predicted proteins | sample UWRJL089202R1_FD_179914 | JGI IMG/M metagenome (GOLD analysis project Ga0247808, IMG submission 179914) | Plant litter microbial communities from Arlington Agricultural Research Station in Wisconsin, United States - UWRJ-L089-202R-1 | ecosystem: Environmental > Terrestrial > Plant litter >... | reverse complement strand
TTGGACGCTTGACGCCGGGCATACCCTCGCCGTGCGAATCGGCACCATCAAGGCGGGTGTCTTCAGCGACTGGATCGACACCCCCTCGAACCAGACGATCGAGATCACGGGTGCACAGCTCGACCTGGCGCTCGACGATCCCGCCAATGATGCGCCGTTGCCCGGTGAGCCGGCTGTCTTTATGGAGACGTACCTCAGCATCTCGACCGAGCAGCTGCCCGCAAGGCCGCCGGCCTTCACCGTGCCGTCCGTGTAGGAATAGCTGAAGCGCTAACCCCGCGTCATCCATCTAAAGTTCATCGTCGAAAAAAATCTTGCCCGGGTTGAGAATGCCGGTTGGATCGAAGAAACGCTTGAGGCCGCGCTGCAGCTCGTATTGGATATCGCCCAGCTCGTCGCGCAGCCAGCGTCGCTTGAGCAGGCCGATGCCGTGCTCGCCGGTGATCGTTCCACCGAGCTCGAGTGCCCGACGGACGAGCGCATCCGCCGCATCCCAGGCGGCGGGAGGAAGCTCGCCGTTGGGCAGGAGGTCGGTGTGGGGGATGCGCACGTTGGCGTGGAGGTTTCCGTCGCCGATGTGAGCGAGCAGGGTGATCGACACCCCGTGCTGCTCGCGGATCGCCCGCACACTCGCGACCATCTCGGTCAGGTTGTGGCGGGGGACCGCGATGTCTTCATTGAGCGTTATCTCGGCGCGCGGGGCCGACTCCTGCGATGTCCACCGGCGGATGTTGAGAAGCTCGTCGACGCGGTGTGCGTCCGCCGTGACCTCGACGGTTCCTCCCGCCGCCGTCAGCGCTGCGGCCAGGATCTGCGCCTCGTGTTCAGCCGCCAATCCATCGGTTTGAACGAGCAGCAGGCCTCCTCCGAGCACACGGAAGGAGGTACCCCGCCACTCGTCGATGCGTCCGAGATGCACCTCGTCAACGAGTTCGAGCATCGAGGGTCGGATGCCCGTGTTGAGAAGGTCAACGCTCGCCGCCGTGGCGACCTCCGCCGTGGGGAAAAAGGCAGAGAGCGTGACAACCGGTCCGAGAGGGATAGGGAGCAGACGCAGGGTGGCGCCAACCACAATGCCCAGTGTGCCCTCGGATCCCACCATCAGCGCGGTCAGGTCGTAGCCGCTGACGCCCTTGATCGAATGATGACCGGTGTGGATGAGGTCACCATTCGCCAGCACAACGTCGAGGGCCAGCACGGAGTCGCGGGTGACCCCGTATTTCACACAGCACAGGCCGCCCGCGTTGGTCGCGATGTTTCCGCCAATGGTGGAGATCGCCACGCTCGCCGGATCGGGTGCGTACCGCAAACCGAGCGGTGACGATGCGATGGAGATATCTGCGGTGATAACACCCGGTTCCACAACACACAGTTGGCTGTGCTGGTCGACACGCACGATTGTGTTGAGGCGCTCGAGAGAGAGGACAATCGCGCCAGGGGTGGCCACAGCACCACCGGCGTACCCCGAACCCGCACCGCGGGTGACGATCGGAACGTTGTGCTCGTGGGCGATTCGAACAACATCGCGGACGCCGTCCACCGACGTGGGAATGGCGACCACAAACTCGACGGGCCCCGGAATGTAGCCCGAGCGGTCCCTCGCGTAAGGGAGCGTGTCGTCGCCAGTGAGGATGTCCCCGATCTGGCGCGACCAGAGTTCGGCAACCACAGTGTTCAGTGCGCTCACCGAACCGCTCCAGCTGGAGCGAGTTCGGCGGGTAAAAACTGGTCGGGTACACCCTGGTAGGCGACGGGCCGAAGCCAGCGACGGATCGCGCTCGCCCCAACGCTCGAGTGCAGCGAGGTGGAGGCGGGGTAGCTTCCACCGTGGTGGGTGGCCCACCCGACCGCGAGGCCGGTTGTTGCGCCGTTCCAGACGATTCGCCCGACGCCGGGCAACATCGCCTGCATCAGGTCGGCCGCGTGGGGGTCCTCGTCGGCCGCGTGCACCCCGCCGACCAGCGCGGGGTCGAGGCTCGCGAGAAGAGCGCGGGCGTCGTCGCTGTCCCGGTAGCGCAGCACAATCGATGTTGGTCCAAAGATCTCGCTAAGCGACTCCGCCCCCGAGAACTCGGAGGTAGTGGCTTCGAAGAGGGCGGGACGTACGGGGTCAGATTCCTCGCCGCCCTCGCTCAGGGCCCCGCCGCGAAGCGTTACCCCGGGCAACGACGACATCGATTGGGTGCCCACTATGTATTGGTGGCGAACTACGGGATTCAGGAGTGGGACGGATGATTCGGCATCAACTCGTTCTGCCATCGCGCGCACAACCTCGTCACCGTCGGGTCCTTCGGAGATGAGGATGACGCCGGGTTTGGTGCACATCTGTCCCGCACGCTGCAGCATCGAGCCCGCCAGCAGAACTCCGAGGTTGGCGGCGCGTTCGTGCGCTGCCGCGGGGCTCACCACAACGGGGTTGAGGCTGCCCAGTTCCCCGTAGAAAGGAATGGGCGACGGGCGGCTCACGGCGAGGTCGTAGAGCGCGCGGCCGCCGTTGGTGGACCCGGTGAATCCGATGGCCTTGATGTCGGGCGCGGTCACGAGTGCAACGCCGGCCTCAAATCCACTCACCATGTTGACCGTCTCGGGGTCGAACCCGGTCGAGACCAGTGCGGTCTTCAGGTGCGCGAGTACGGCCTGGCAGGTTCGGGGGTGCGACGGGTGCTCTTTCACGATCACGGCACAACCCGAAGCCAGGGCCGAGGCGGAGTCTCCGCCGGCGACACCGTAGGCGAAGGGAAAATTGCTCGATCCAAAAATGCCCACGATCCCCAGCGGCACAAGCATTCGGTGCACATCAATGGAGCCCTGATCGGCATCGGTAGCGCGTTCGAGGTATGACCCGTCCGCAAGTACTTCGCCGAAGAAGCGCAGCTGGTCTGTGGTGCGGGTTAGCTCGCCGGCGAGAATCTCCGCGCTGTAGTGCGTTTCCTCCCGAGCGAGCTCGATGAGCTCGTCGCGATGCGCATCGAGTTCGGCGCCCATCGCCGACAGCACCCGTTCACGCTGCTCCCGCGAGGTCGCGGCGAATGCTGGTGCGGCACGGCGTGTGCGTGCCAACACCGCGTCGAAGGTGACGCGGGTATCGAGTGGCGTGGTCATAGCGGGCCTTTCACGTGCGGTACAGCTGCGGCATCGAGTTGATCAGTGTGCGTGTGTAGGGGTGTTCCGGTGCCGTCATAATCTGCTCTCCGGTGCCTTCTTCCACCACCTTGCCCGCCTGCATAACGACCACACGGTGGGCGAGATGATGCACCACGGACAGATTGTGCGAGATAAAGAGGTACGTCACCCCGGTGTCCCTTTGGATGTCTACGAGGAGGTTGAGCACCTGCGCCTGCACCGACACGTCGAGCGCCGAGGTGGGCTCATCGAGCACAACGAACTCGGGACGCACAGCCATTGCCCGTGCGATCGCAACACGTTGACGTTGACCACCACTCAGCTCGTGCGAGTACCGGGTGGCGGAGTCCTGCGGCAAGCCGACCTGGTCGATCGCTTCGCGGACGCGGCGGCGGCGTTCCTCGCCGCCGATTCCCGCTGCCGCGAGCGGCTCGGCGATGGACCGCCCAACCGAGTACCGCGGATCGAGGGAATCGTTCGGGTCCTGGAACACCATCTGGACGCGACGGCGGTGACGGCGAAGCGCGGAGCCGCGCAGGCCCGTGACATCCTCACCGTCGAACTCGATCGCTCCGGAGGTGGGTTTACGCATCAGCAGAATTGCGCGGGCGAGTGTGCTTTTGCCGCACCCCGACTCACCCACGAGGCCAACTGTCTCGCCGCGGTGGACGGCAAGGTCAACGTCGTTGAGGGCGTTGAACAGGCGTGCGCCGTGACCGAACTGCTGGGTCACACCGCGCACGTTGAGGAGAACGTCGCTCACGAGGCTTCCTCCAGGTAGATGGGTGAATCGGCGAACCTGTTGTCCGCCGGGATAACCGCGAGCGGTGCGCGCACCGTGACGGACGGGCGCGGGATGCTCTCGAGGAGCGCTTGGGTGTACGGATGACGTGGGGATCCGAGAACCTCGGAGGTAGTGCCGCTCTCCACTACGCGCCCGCGGTACATCACGTAGACCCGGTCACAGAGCTGTCCGATCACACCGAGGTCGTGGCTGATAAACAGCACACCCATGTTTGTCTCGGAGCGGAGGGAGCGAATCAGATCGAGAATTTCCGCCTGCACCGTGACGTCGAGCGCTGTTGTCGGCTCATCCGCCACCAGCAGGGACGGGTTTGCCGCCATGGCGATGGCGATCACCACACGCTGGCGCTGGCCGCCCGACAACTGGTGGGGGTAGTACCGCAGGCGTCGTTCGGGGTCGGGCATCTGGACGAGCCGCAACATCTCCAGCGCGCGGGCTTTCGCGGTGCGTTTGTCTGCCAAACCGTGGATGTGAAGCACCTCCTCGATCTGGGCGCCGATGCGCATGCACGGATTGAGTGCAGACATGGGCTCCTGGAAGACCATGGACGCTTCGACCCCACGAACCGCGGCCCACTGGGTTTCACTGAAATCGCTGACTTCAACCCCGTTGATGAGCATCTGCTGCGAGTCGATTCGGGCGGAGTCCGGCAGCAGCCCCAGCGCCGCGAGTGCGACGCTGGACTTGCCACTACCGGACTCCCCGATGACGCCGACGATCTCGCCACGGCGCACTCGGAGGCAGATGTCAGAGACTGCGGTGGGGCCGTCTCCGTATGCGATCGATAGCCCGTCGATGGTGAGACTGTCGGCGCCGGACATTATTCGGTCACCCAGGACTCGGCGAGGCGGTAACGCGAGCTGTACGGGTCACTGTCGTAGCCGAGGAGGCCTTCGGAATCCCAAACTTCGAAGTTCACCGGCACGGTCATCGGCACCAGGACGAGCACCTGCTCGGCAACTTCATCCGCCAGCTCGGAAATGAGCTCCGACTTGGCGTCGACGTCCGTGGTGGACTTGGCTTCGGCGAGCAGCGCCTTTGCGGCGTCTGCGTCCGGGTTGCCATCCCAGTGGTTCATTGCGCCTGCCTCGGAGAGGAACGGGTCGAAGTAGAACGTGGGGTCAGCACGGTAGCTCCACGGCAGCGACACGAGGTCGGTGAACGTCTCACCGGCGGTGAAGATCGGGGCGAGTTCGGCTGTGGGTGTTGCCTTGAGCGTCAGGGTGATGCCCGCCTCGAGCAGCTGCTGCTGCATCAGTTCGTAGATCGGGTGCTGCGATGCGAGGGCGTCGCCGAAGTACGAGAGGGTGATTTCAGGATTGGGCTGGCCGGCTTCTTCGAGCAGTTCCTTGGCAGCGTCGACATCTCGCGTGTAGTACGGGGTGTTGTCGTCGACCTGTGGGGAGACGGGGTCGCCGGACGGTGTGACGTACGAAACTTCGCCGTAGCCGAACATCGCGGTGTCAACGAGGGCCTGACGGTCGAGCGCCAGAGACACGGCCTGGCGGACGCGAACGTCGGACAGGGCTCCGGATTCCGGGTTGATGAAGATCGGGAGTCCCTGCGTGTAGGCGGGATCCCCGATCGTGAATCCGGACTGTTCTGCCTGTTGCGCGATGGTGCCGTCGCTGAAGTACGCGGCATCTACGGTGCCCTGCTGCACGGCAGCAAGTCGGGTGCTCTCGTCCGAGATTATCTGCAGCTCGATTTCATCGAGGTACGGAGTCTCTTCGCCCCAGTAGAAATCGTTTTTGGTGAGTGTCAGGCTGACCCCGTCTTCCCATGCGGTGACCTGGAATGGTCCGGTGCCGAAGGTAGAGCGGAGGCGCTCGTCGGGTGTTGCGGCCCCGTACCATTCGCTGCCGACGATCATAAATGTCTCGCGGTGGGAGACGGCGTTGAGGAACGGCCCGTTGGGAGCGGAGAATTTAAACGTCACCTCATAGTCGCCGGTGGCCTCAACACTGGTGAGGCCATTGAGGTACGCCTTCTTTGACGTGGTTGCCTGCTGGTACGTCGTGAAGCTGTACACAACGTCTTCCGCGCTGAACTCGCTGCCGTCGGCGAACTGCACGCCTTCGCGGAGTGTAAACACGTAGGTGAGTTCGTCGGGCTGCTCGTAGGAGAGAGCGAGCCCCGGGGTGATCTCGCCCGCGTCGTCCTTGGTAAGCAGTGTCTCGTAGCCCTGGTCCATAATCGTCTGCGCCGCGAGTGCGGTAGCGATCATGGGGTCGACTCCTCCAGCGGTTGGCTGTGCGCCAATTGCCCAGATTGCCGTACCGCCCGATATGGGGTCGCCGCTCGCTGCGGAGTCCGTATCGGTGGAGCCGCCAGCGGAACACGCCGCGAGCGCAAGGGCGACGGCCGCGGCTATCGCCGTGGTCTTGAGAATCCTGTGTGCGTGTTTCATGACTGACTGTCCTCCTGTGGTGTGGATGTGACGGTGGTAGTGGTGGTTGGGGTCGTGCGGGATGAAGCGGTCGGTGAAATCGTGCGGCGGCGGCGCTTTCCTGCGAGGCCGGTCTCGCGTCGGGGGGACAGGTAGTCCTGGGTGCCGTCGGCGAGCAGGTTCCAGCCCGCCGAGAGCAGGACAATGAGAAGGGCTGGAGCGATGATGAGGAGTGGCTGGGTCTGCATAAAGCGCGTCAGCTCACTGATCATTCGGCCAGCGGAGGGTTCCGGTGCCTGCACACCCTGTCCCAGGTAGCTCAGCGCCGCTTCGAGCAGCACAACCGCCGAGGCAACGGACGCGAACTGCACAAAGAGTGGGGTGAGGGCGTTCGGCAGAAGGTGCTGCACCACGATGCGCCACGTTCGCACCCCACTCAGCTGGGCGGCAAGAACAAAGTCGCGCTCGCGGAGGGCAATCACTGGAGCTCGCATCACCCGGGCGAACGTCGGAGCGAAGATTAGCCCGAGGGAGATGATGAGCGGCACCGCTCCGTTTCCGATGATCACTCCGACAACGAGTGCAACGAGAATCGCGGGAAGGGCGAGCAGGGCGTCGACGATGCGCATGATGACGGCGTCGACCATTCCGCCGACGTATCCCGCAACAAGTCCGAGGGCAGCCCCGACCACTGCGGCAAGAAGGGCCGCCGCGCCCGAGATCAGGAGGCTGGTCCGGCCGGCGAGAGCGAGACGCACGAGGGAATCACGGCCGACGTTGTCGGTGCCGAGGAGATGCTCGGCACTCATCCCTTCGATGTTCGCCGCGACCGTCGTGAGCGGGTCATAGGGTGGCCAGAAACTCATCCAGGTCGCAACGATGATGATCGTTCCGAGGATCACCGCGCCTCCCCAGAAGGCCGGACCCGGCTTGGCGCGACGCGCGCGTTTCGGAACGGCCACAGCCACCGATGGGGCACTTCCGGTACCAACGACGGCCACGTTGTTTTTGAGGCTCACGAGTGCACCCTCACTCTCGGGTCGATAAGTGGATAGATGAGGTCGACGGCGAAGTTGATGATCACGTAGATCAATCCGATTACCAGGACGGACGCCTGAATGATGGGGTAGTCCGACGATCGGATGCCGTTGATGAGCACACTTCCCATGCCGGGCAGGGCGAACACTGCTTCGGTGACGACGGTGCCGCCCACGAGGGAGGCCAGTTCGATACCCACCACCGTGGTGACGGGGATGAGTGCGTTGCGGAGAGCGTGGCGTCCGACCAGCCTCGTCGACGAGGCCCCCTTTGCGCGCGCGGTGCGCACAAAGTCCTGGTTCAGGGTGTCGAGCAGGGTGCCGCGGGTGTAGCGGGCGACCAGGGCGGCGAGCACCAGTCCGAGGAGCAACGACGGCAGGAGCATGCTGCGGATGCTGCCCAGAAAATCTTCTTCGAGCCGCACGTACCCGATCAGCGGCAGACGCAGCGTCACCGAGTTGACCAGGATAAGTACGGTTCCGAGGACAAACGGTGGGGTAGCGAGGAAAACAAACGATGCCCCGCGCACCGTGTGGTCCGCCAGGCGGCGGGCCCGGGTGGCGGCAAGCACTCCTGCCGGGATACCGATGATCACACCGAAGACTGTGGCCATCACGGAGAGCTGGATGCTCACGGGAAGACGGTCGGCGATCAACTCCGAGACATCGAGCGGCTGGGTGATGGCGCGTCCGAAGTCACCCTGCAGCACACCAAAGATCCAGACGAAGTACTGGGTGATCCAAGGCTCGTCGAGCCCGAGTTCCGTGCGCAGCTTGGCCAGCGCGACCGGGTCAGGGTTCGCAGGATCGGCAAACGCCGCGACCGGGTCACCGGGGATGAGCCGCACCATGGCAAACACGATGACGGACAGCAGCACCAGAACAAGGACAGAGGAGAAGATGCGGCCGATGATGTAACGGGTCATGGCTGCGCCTCCGCGATGACGTTCACCGGCTGATCGCCACGCCAGACCCGGGTGATCTGGGTGGCAATGAGCTGGTGGAGGAGTTCGGACATCACAGCGGTGTTGCCACCGACGTGGGGCGTGATGATCACATTGGGGAGCATCCAAAGTTCGTGGTCCGCAGGAAGCGGTTCAGGGTCTGTGACGTCGAGTGCGGCGCTGAGGCGGCCCGCGCGGACCTCCGCCAGTAGGGCGTGTGTGGAAACAACGGGACCGCGGCCGACGTTGACCACAACTGCGCCGTTGGGAAGTGCGGCCAGCACAGCGTCATCCACCATTCCGACCGTGCCAGGAACTAGCGGGAGACTGCAAACAAGCGCATCGGCACGTCGAACAAGCTCCGCAAGGCGGTTTGCAGCGAACACTTCGGTGCCATCGTCGAGCGTGCGAGCGGTGTTGGCGACGCGGGTGATGGTGACGTCGAAGCCGGCGAGGCGGCGTTCGATCTGCTTGCCGATTCCCCCGTAGCCCAGGAGTACAACGTGGCGTCCGAGCAATCCCGGTGTTCGCTTGTTCGACCAGACGGGGGAGGCCGCCGCGAAGTCCGGCAGCCCGCGCAGTGTCGCAAGCAGCAACGTGCAGGCGAGCTCGGCGGTCTGACCTTCCATCACACCGACGGCGTTGCTGAGAACGGATCCGGCGGGGAGATGTTCGGCGACGCCTTCCGCACCGATCGACAGCAATTGCACCAGGCGTGCCGACGTCGCGCGGGGCAGGGTGCGGGACAGGTCATCGTTGCTGACGTACCCGGGGTTGGGCGTCACGCTTGTGGTGTGGAACGGCGACACAACAACGTCGAGATCGGCCGGATCTACACCGTCACCCGGTTCGCCACGCAGATCCCACTCGACGAGGCGCACCTCGGCCGCGGGCGGCAGTAGGTCGCGTACTGTCGCGATGTCCAAAAACGGGGGGAGGGAGGCGGTGATCATTGGGCGACTTCCACGAGGCGTCCGTCGACGACGGTGGCATGAACGGGGATGGCGGCGATGGCGTCGGTAGCGGTGTCGAGCGGGTTGGCGCCGAGGATCGTGAGGTCCGCGAGGAAGCCGGACCGTACTTTGCCGAGACGGTCTTCCATACCCGCGATCCACGCGCCATGGGTAGTGATGGTCGCGAGGGCATCGGCGACACCGATCTGCTCGCCATCACCGACCACCGTGCCGCGGCTGCTGGTGCGATCAACGAGCGACTGGATGATGCGGAGCGGGGTTCCACTGAGCGGACGGTCCGTGCTGCCGACGATTCGGATGCCCGCATCGAGCAGGGACTTGCCGCGGTAGAGACCGTGCACACGTTCGGCCCCAAGCTGCGCGGCGAAGTCGTCTCCGCTGTCGTAGAGGAACGAGGGCTGGCTGACGATGGCAATATCAAGGGCGGCGAGCGGGGCGATCTGGTCGTTGCGGATGTATCCGCCGTGCTCGATGCGGTGACGTCGGGTCATCGGCGCCGCGGCCGCGCAGGCGGTGAAGGCGTCGATGGCGACATCGATTGCCGCATCGCCGATCGCGTGGACGGCGAGCTGCCATCCCGCGACGTGGGCGTCAACGATGTCCGCGATCATGGCGGCGGGGTCGTCGCTGTACTCACCGAGTTCGGTGCCGTCTGCGTAGGGTTTAGTGAGGCGCGCGGTGCGCACCATCATGCCGCCGTCGAGGGTGATCTTCATTGCGCCGAGTTGCAGCATGTCGCTGCCAAAGCCGGTGCGCAGTCCGACGTCGAGACCGCGGACAAAGCCGTCGTGGGCCCCGCCCTTGACCGGGTGGAGGACGTCTCGCGACGGCATCAGCTGCATCCGCACGGGAAGCGGACCGTTTTCCATCAGGCGCAGGTAGGTGCTGATGTCGAGGTTATTGAGGCTTCCGAGACGACCGCCGGCGCCCGCCTCCATGCAGAAAGTCACACCCTCGCGACGCGCTGCCTCGGCAGCGATCGTGATGGTGCGGCCCGCGTCATCCAATGAATAAGGAAGACGCTGGGAGTGCACCAGTGCCTGGTCGAGTTCTTTGAAGAGGCCGGCACCAATTTCGGGATCATCCCGCCGAGACTGGTCGGGAATGGCGTCGAGCACCGTAGTCGACACAACCGACGAGTGGCTCGAAATGTGGCGTGCCCAGACTTTCCGGCCGCCCGCCGCTACCTGCAGCTCGCTCGCCGTCAGGTCGCGACCGATTTCTCGCTGGTCGTACCCGCTCACCTCGACCCAGGCGTCCGCGGGGCGATCGTGTGCGGCTTCGGCGATGATCGCGAGCGCGGCCTCCGGGGTGCGAGCGGCCGAGACGTTGACCGCGAGCATGCCCTGGCCGGTGAGCTGGAGGTGGGTGTGCGCATCGATAAATCCGGGGAGCACGGTTGCGCCGGCGAGATCGACAATGTCCGTCGCGTCCATCCCCTCGATCTGCTCGTCCACACCGACGATGCGGCCCTGCCAGATACCCACTCGGGTGCCGGTGGGCCGCTCGCCATCGAGCGTGACGACGGTGGCGTTCTCAAGAATGGTGTCGAGCTTCATCAGTGCCCTGCCTTTCGCGGCTCATGGCCGTCTTCGTTCTGTTCCATCAGGGCTGCGATATCGCGGTGCTCGCTGTGGGGAGACTCACCGAGGTGAGCTGCCGTGGACGTGCGGTCTTCTTCGGTCCGGTTCTGGCCGAGCTTCGCCTTGGCCTGTGCTTCGTCGACCCGGATACGGAAACCCAGGACGAGGGGCAGGAGCTGGTCGATGCGGGCGTGGGCGACATCGTCGAGCTGCCACGGGGTGCCGTCGGGTGGCGTCGACTGTTCCTCGTGGACCCGGATGAGGTCAACGAGGTGTGCGCGAAGGTCGGCGCTGTCGGTCATCACTTCGGCCGCACCACTGAGGTGGGCGACGGTGAAGTTGTAGGTGGAGAGGCCCGGGGTGGCGCCGTACCAACCGGCGCTCACGTAGGCGCGGGGTCCATGGAAGATACTCAGCACTCGCTGGCCCTCGGACATCGCGGCAGAGAGCGGATCAGCCTTGGGAATGTGCCCAATGAGCACGATCCCACTCTCATCGTAGGACTCGACGAGCAGCGGCAAGTGAGCCGCCCGTAACGGATCCGCCACCACGAGCGTGGCAAGGGACTGGGAGCGCACAAGCTCGACGACAGTCTGTCGAGCGTCTGCGGTGAAAAGAGGGTTGACCCACACAATGTGTCCTAGTACAGTCAGAAACTGTGATAGATGATTATTTCGTGGGTCTAGCTTCATCGGGTGAGATCGCTGACGCAATTTCTCAGGCCGTTCGTAACGGCGATTTAACACAAGGCACAGTTCTCCCCTCGATTCGAAACCTCGCGGACACAATTGGGGTGAGTCCGGGCACCGTCGCCCTCGCGTTTCGAACCCTGCGCGAGCGCGGCATCGTCACCACCGCGCACGGTCGCCGGGCACGAATAGCGGACCGGCCGGCGATTGTGCGCCCGCTTCACCTCCCCCTTCCGAAGGGGGTGCTCGACCTCGCGACATCGTCTCCCGACCCCGCGCTACTGCCTGACATTGGGTCATTCCTGACGCCGGAGCTCTACTCTCCGCAGCTGTATGACACCCAACCCGTCGAACCCGGGCTGGAGAAGATTGGCACCGCTCTCTTCCGCACTGATGGGATCGAAGGGGTGCTCACCACAGTGAACGGTGCCCTGGACGGCATGGAACGCGTGATGGCTACCCACTTGCGCCCTGGGGATTCCGTGCTGGTGGAAGACCCGCAATGGGTGTCATCGCTATCGTTGTTCCGAGTTCTTGGGCTCGAGGTGGTCCCCGTTGCCGTCGATGAAGAGGGAATGCTCCCCGACCAGCTAGCCGCGGCTCTCGCCTCACGGCATTGCTCGGCGTTGGTGATCACGCCCCGCGCACAGAACCCCTTCGGATCGGCTCTCAGCTCTGAGCGTGCCGAAGCGCTGCGCGAGGTGCTCGACCGGGCACCCGATCTCCTCATCATCGAGGACGACCACGCGAGCCTTATCGCCGGCGCCCCCGCGAACACGTTGACCACGGGTCGTCGCACCTGGGCAATCATCCGGTCTGTGAGCAAGGCGCTCGGCCCCGACCTTCGCGTCGCGATCATGGCGAGTGACAGGACGACCGCCGACCGCGTACAGGGACGCTTAATGCTCGGTGCGGGCTGGGTCAGTCACCTGTCACAGCGCTTGGTCGCGGCTGTTCTCTCGGATCCGACGGCAATGGCGCGGGTCGCGGAGGCCGAATCCACGTATACGGCCCGTCGCCGCGCCTTGGTCGACGCCCTGGCGCAGCATGGTGTCGCCAGCACCGGGCGCTCGGGACTCAACGTGCTGATCCCCGTCCCCGAGGAAGCCGCACTCGCCTCCTACTTGCTGTCCCAGGGGTGGGCCGTCCGTACGGGTGAAGCATTCCGGCTGGGCAGTAAACCATTCCTTCGTGTGGCTATCGCCACCCTGCACGAAGACAAAGCGATCGACCTCGCGGCCGCGTTCGCGGCCACCCTCCGCCCGGGCGACCGGTTCCGCAGCAACTGAGATGAACTGGATTAATAATCGCAGAAAAGCACTTTTGTCAGGTCCGTGTGTGATGATCGGGGGCGCAGACGCGTGAAACGACTGACGGGCCCCCATGACTTCCACTTCTAAGCAGCCCGCAGCCCGGCTCCTCACCCCCGCCCGACTTGTGGGGTTCGCCGAGTTTGTCTTTCGTCGCAACGACAAATCGGGCGACATCTTTCCCAACGATGAGTCGCACGGTTTTATCCCGGGAGACGACCCGGAACGCATTGTTGTGATGGGCGAAGCCAATGCCGTCGGACTGGGCGTGACTCGCCACACCCTCGGAATGGCCGGTCACCTTGCGCGGCTGATGGCGTCCCGTGCCAACGGGGGAGTGCGCTGGTGGGCGCTCGGCGTACGCGGCCAGCGGATTCGCAGTACCGCGGATACCGTTGCAGAGCACCGTGAATTACTAGAGCGCGCCGACCTCGTTGTGCTGATGATGGGCATCGTCGACACCCTCTCGCTAACCTCAAAGAGGAGCTGGGGTGCCTCCATGGCTTCCTCGCTCGATCTGATCCTCGAAACGATTCCACAGGACGCCACGGTGCTGATCACCTGCATCCCGCCGATGGACAACGCGGGCAGCGTGTCCCGCGTCGCGCGATTCGCAGCGGGACGACAGGCGCGCGCGTTCAACACCATCACCGCCGAGCTGGTGCGCACGCGCGACCGGTGCACGATGGTTCCGTTCCCCCAGTCGCTGCAGCAGGACCTGTGGGTTCCGGAGTCACGCGAAGGCCCGTACGTGGGGATGTATTCGGCCTGGGCGGCAGCGGCAGTTGGCGAACTGCGAATGGCCGCGCTTTAACGCTTCCTCGAGGGCGGCTCGACGGTCAATCTCCTCAGATTAGTCTTCGGGAAAAAGCAGCTTCTCAAGTTGTTCTGGCGTTTCCGCGACCGCGACGGCTCCGGCCTGCTCGGCGGGTGCGCCGTATCCCCAGGTGACAAAAATGGTCGGGATGCCGTTGGCGGCAGCTCCCTCGACGTCGTGGATGCGATCCCCGATCAGCACCGGGTTCGACATGTCGGCGCCCAGCGCGCTGAGTCGCACGAGGGCTTCGGCGACCACGTCTTTTTTGGCGCTGCGAACTTCGTCGTCGGACGCCCCGGTGATGACGTCGAAGCAGTTGGCCAGCGCAAAGTGCTCGAGCATCAGAGTTGCGGGAGTCTCGGGTTTCGATGTCGCCAGCGACATCTTCAGCGGGCTTTCTGCGACGCGGCGCAGTAGCTGCGGGATGCCGGGGTAGACGGCGCTGTCATAGGCGCCATCGTTGAGGTACTTCTCGCGGTAAATCAGTAGCGCGTGCTCGGCGGTCGCGAGGTCCATCCCGGCGAGGTCGCGGAACGAGTCCATAATCGGCGGGCCGACATAGCGCAGCAGTTCCGCGGGGGACGCCACCGGAAGGCCCATCCGTTCGAAGGTGTACGACAGGGTCGAGGTGATCCCCGGGGCAGAATCGGTGATCGTGCCGTCGAGGTCAAACAGAATGGCGCTGTATCCGTGGCTCACACGCACAGCCTAAGCGGTCTAGATGACGCGGGAGTGGCCTTAGAAGAGCCGGGAGTGGCTATCGTCCATACCGCGCATGGCGTCGTAGTCGAGAAGCACACAACGAATGCCGCGGTCCTCCGCCAGCATTCGCGCCTGCGGCTTGATCTCCTGCGCCGCAAAAATACCCGTAACGGGAGCAAGGTGCGGGTCGCGGTTCATCAGTTCGAGGTAGCGGGTCAGCTGCTCAACGCCGTCGATATCGCCGCGTCGCTTGATTTCCACCGCGACACTGCGGCCCGCGTCATCCCGAGCATAAATATCGACAGGACCGATAGCCGTCATATATTCGCGCTTGATAAAGCTGAACCCGTCGCCGAGAAGTTCGATCTGCTCGGCGAGCAGCTTCTGCAGGTGGGCCTCGGTGCCGTCCTTGGAGAGTCCAGGGTCGAAACCGAGTTCGTGTGACGTGTCGTGCAGAATCTCGTGGATCGAAATCATCAGCAGGTCGGCGGTTTTGGCCTGCGCGACCTTCCAGACCTCGGTCACGCCAACCTCGCGCTGGTCGTCGTCGGGCTCGAGCACCGCAAGGGTACAGGGCGGACTCATCCAGTTGAGCGGCTTATACGAGAGCGAGTCGGAGTGCACCAGCACACTTCCGTCACTCTTCACAAGAAGCAGCCGGGTGGCCATGGGCAGATGAGCGCTGAGTCGGCCCGCGTAATCAACGGAACAGCGGGCTATAACGAGTCGCACCCGTCGAGTTTAGTGGTGGGTTGCATGGTGGATGACGCGGTGCCGCGTCATCCACCATCCTCGCCGCGACTATGCGGCGGGAGGAAAAAGGATTTAGGTGCCGAGCAGCCGTCGGACCTGGGGCTCAAAGCGGGACGCTATCAATGCATGACCGCCGCTGTCCGGGTGCAGGTTGTCGGGGAGGTGTCCATCATGCAAACCCAAGAGACCAAGTCCGTCAATGAGGTGAAGCGCAGGATCATGCCGCGTTTCGAAAACTCGCGTGAGAAGTTCTCTTGTGCGCGACAGAGTCAGGCTGCCGTCGCCCGGCGAGACGTCACGGGGTGTTGCGCCTGCTTTGCCCGGCGACGCCTCACGGGTTGGGCCGGTGGCGTGCTCATGAATCGGGCAGGCGAGAGCCGTGATCAGGGCTAGGGGAATCGTGGGGTGTCCCGCCCTGATCTGATCGAGAAAGCCGTGTACCGCGGGCACAAAGGTACGCGCGCGCATTGCGTCTCCGTTAACAAGGTTGATGCCGATCTTGAGGGTGATCAGATCGGCGGGCGCCTCCGCGATTGCGCCCGCGACAAAAGGGTCGAGCATGGCGTTCCCCGCAAGACCAAGGTTCACAAGGTCGAGGTCGAGAGCTCGGGCGACGCGCTGCGGCCACGGCGCTCGCGGGTCGGACAGGTCGGATCCGTGGCTGATCGAACTGCCGTAATGGATCCAGCGGCTACCGCTCCTACGGGCGGGCCGAACCGGGGCATCTGCCGACAGCCGATGGAGAACACATCCGGCAGACGTTGGTAGCCACAACGTCACTTCTCGTTCGAGTTCCACCACGTCGAGAACAAAGGTGAGACGAGACCGAGCACCGCCGATGCGATCGGCGGAGCGATCGGGGGCCTCACGGAGAAGGTTTCCCTCATCAACATCGATCGCGCACTCGGCACGCGGTGACTCGGCGACAACTGAGAAAGGCCGTGCGGGATGCGCTGGCGAGATGGTTCGGGTAAAGGTTGCATCAAGGTGGATGACGCGGGCGGTCGTGACGAGCCGGAGTTGCACCCCGCTTGTCTGAGCTGACATTCGTTCCATCCCACCGTCGGCGTGCCGGGACTGTGTCCATCGCGGGAGGCGCAGCGGGATGACATCGCTGTTGATGAGTTCCTGCTCCAGCGCACCGTGCACGGCATCAGCCAGTGCAGTCCCGGTCAGTGTGTTGTTTGGCACCTCACGTTGTCCTTTCTGAATGATGTCGTTAGGGTGGAGAAACCGCTTTCACCAAAGTTATCTCATACGATCAATGAAGAAGTATTCGATGCCACAGTCTTCCCTGAGCTCGACGAAGCGCGCGAGCTGGGTTCTCGATTTGACCCCCCTCCGTGAGTCTCCCGTGTACGCACGGCTCTGGGCGGGCGGGGTGATTTCTGGGGTCGGGGCGCAGCTCACCATCGTTGCGGTGGGCGTGCAGATTTACGAACTGACCCAATCGACGTTCGCCGTCTCGCTTGTGGGAATCATTGCGCTGGGCCCGATGATCATCGTGGGTATCTTTGGTAGCAGTCTTGTCGATGCGTTTGATCGACGTACTGTGTTGATCTGGGCGGCGCTGGCATCCTGGGCGAGCGCGGCAGGAATCGCAATTCTGGCTTGGTCGGGCACCGAGAACTTGGTTCCGCTTTACGCACTCACAACGCTGGGCGCTGTGAGCTCGACAATTGTGGGCGCGGCACGTTTCGCGATACTTCCGCGGCTGGTGCCCACTCGACAGCTTCCGGCGGCCGCCGCACTCAGTGGAGTATCGGCCGGATTGCAAGCAACGGTGGGGCCCGCCCTCGCCGGCCTCCTCATAGCGAGCGTCGGTTTTGCATGGACGTACTCGATTGACGTCCTTCTCTATTCCGCAGCGTTTTTCGGTATTGTGACGCTCCCACCCATCCGTCCGACCGGTGACCGCATCCGTCTCGGGTTGGGGTCAGTGCTTGGCGGAATCAAATTTCTCGCTTCTAGCCCTACGCTTCGGGCACCGTTTGTTCTTCACCTTGTGTGTATGGCTTTTGGGCGTCCCCAGGTGCTTTACCCGGCTCTTGCCGCGACCGTGTTCGGGGGCGGGGCTCTCGTGGTTGGCCTGCTCTCGTCGAGCGCGGCGATCGGGGTGCTTGCGAGCAGCGCATTTTCCGGCAGGGTGGTGCGCATTCGGCGGCAGGGTGTCGCAGTGGGACTTGCCGCGGTCGGGTTTGGAGCGTCAACCACAGCCGTAGGGCTGATTATCGCCGGAGCCGGTGGACGGGAAAGCGGAGTCGCTTTGGTGCCACTCGTCGCTGCCTGCGTTCTGCTCTGCCTGTCCGGAGCGGCGGACAATGTGGCATCGATTTTCCGCACCACAATGATGCAGACAACCGCGCCGGATGAGGTCCGTGGCCGGGTGCAGGGTCTTATTACCGTTTCGCTTACGGCCGGGCCACGAATGGGAGATGCATTTGTCGGGGCCCTCTCCGGCGTATCCCTGTGGGCAGCACCGGTCGTCGGCGGCGGGATCATTATGGTCGCGGCTGCCGCCACCACCCGCTGGGCGCGGGGGATGCGTGACTACGTTCCGGGTGAGGAGCAGTTATGAGTCGTCGTGCAGGCGTGCCGGTTTGCGTGGAGGACTCCGTCCGGACGCGTGTGCTCACGGCACTTCCGGATGACGCCGACGGGGTGATTCTGACAAGCCCCGGCGCGGTCTCCTGGTACCTGGGCGGTGCTCGCACGACCGTACCCCTTGGCGGTGCGTCCGTCGCTGCGGTGTTGATCACTCGCGACGGAGAGCAGGTGCGCTGCCACGTTATGGAGGCAGAAAGACTGCGAACCGAAGACGGTATAGAGGGCGTGGTGGAGGTCGATTGGACGCTGCCGCTGGTACCGGCAGAATGGCGTGACGACCCGAGAATTCGTTCTGAGGACGAGCTCGACCTCCCATTGCGGGCCGCCCGCGCCTCGCTGACCGACGTGGAAATTGCCCGGTATCGTGCTCTGGGTGCTGACGTAGCCCAATTGGTTACCGCAGTATCGGCCGGGCTGCGGCCAGACGACCGTGAACGCTCCGTCGCCGGCGAACTGGCCGCACGCATTTATTCGGCGGGCGCGGAGCCGGTGGTGTTGCTGGTGGCGGGTGCGGACAGGAAGGCACTGCGGCATCCGGTCCCCACGGGGGCGATGTTAGGCGACAGCGCGATGCTGGTGGTCGGTGCACGGCGTCACGGCCTTATCGTCAACCTCACTCGTTCCGTCAGATTTTCTGGTTCGGCGCCGGCCGGCGAACGTCGCCTCCTCGATGTGGAAGCGGACATTTTCTCTGCCACCACACCCGGAATGCCGTTGGCCGACGTTTTCGCGATCCTTCAGCGCTCATATCGAGCGCGCGGGTTCAACGCGGACGAGTGGCGCAACCACCATCAAGGTGGCCCGACCGGCTATTTCGGCCGCGACCCCAAGGTCGCGGCCGGCACCCTGGGACGAGTTGCCGAGCGGCAGGCTTTTGCCTGGAACCCCAGCGCACCCGGAATCAAGGTCGAGGACACGGTTCTTGCGACAGCCGACGGCATTGAGCTTTTCACCCACGATTCCGCATGGCCGACCGTTGAGGTCGCCGGGCGAAACCGGCCTGTTCCCCTGCAGTTGTAGTTCCCCCGCCACTCAAATTCCGCTGCAGTTCAAAGAAATGGAGATCCTATGACACCCCTCCCGTGGATTCGCGTCGATGGCAACCGGCTCGTGGATGAGTCGGGGGACACGGTGCTGCTGCGCGGCGTTGGCCTCGGCGGTTGGATGAACATGGAGAATTTTGTGACCGGCTATCCGGGCACCGAGCAGGGGATGCGTCGCCACCTGCTCGATTCAATGGGTCAGGAGTCGTACGACGCTTTTTTTGAAAGCTTCTACGTCGACTTCTTTGATGATGCCGACGCCGCTCACCTCCGCTCAATTGGGATGAACTCGGTGCGGATACCAATCAACTATCGGCACTTCGAGGATGATGCGCGGCCGTTTGAGCTTAAGGAAGAAGGGTTCGCTCGCCTCGACCGGGTGATTTCTCTTCTGGGACGCCACGGCATTTATTCGATCATCGATCTACACGCACTTCCCGGATACCAGAATCAGCACTGGCACAGCGATAATCCGACGCATCTTGCAACGTTCTGGGACCACCCACACTTTCAGGACCGCGTTATCCACCTGTGGGAGGCGCTGGCGGAGCGGTTTAAGAACCGTCCAGAAGTGGCCGGCTACAACCCGATCAACGAACCGTCGGATCCGACTAACGAGCGGCTGCTGCCGTTCTATGAGCGTCTCGAGGCAGCTGTTCGCGCCATCGACCCGAGGCACGTCCTTTTTCTCGACGGCAATAAGTATTCGACCGATTTCAGCGCGTTTGACACCCGCGCTGAGCCACTGCCGAATGCGGTGTACACGGCGCATGACTACGCGCTACCTGGTATCACGAGCGCCACGGCGTACCCGGGCGTCACCCGCGGTGAGTACTTTGACCGCTCCGTTGTAGAGAAGACATTCCTCCGCCGAACCGAATACATGCGGAGAACGGGCACCCCGATCTGGATCGGAGAGTTCGGCCCCGTCTATTCCACTGATCGCTCGCAGGACGCCTGGCGATATGAACTGCTCCGCGATCAGCTCGAAATTTATCGTGACCACGGGGCCAGCTGGGCGCTGTGGACGTATAAGGACATTGGGTTGCAGGGGCTCGTACACGCCGCCGACGACAGCGAGTATGTCTCGCGGATCAAGCCCGTGCTCGAGACGAAAGGCCGGCTCGGGGTGGACTCCTGGGGAGGCTCGGACCAGGGTGTTCGCAACATCCTCGACCCGATTGACGCGGTATTCGACCGGGATTTCCCTGACTTCACCCCGTACCCGTGGGGGCGCCAGCCCCATATCGCCGTGTTGGTTCGGCACATCTTGCTCGCGGAGCCTCTCGCTGAGCGATTTGGTCACCTCTTCGCAGGCATTGGTGCCGAGGACGCACGGCAGCTCGCGCACTCGTTCCGGTTCGATCGCGCGGTTGAGCGAACGGGACTCACCGAGGTGCTTCGCTTGCACCTCGCGGGAAAGTGACCTAATCGAGCGCCGCTAAAGGGGCAAAAGGGGAGGGCCAGTCATCCAAAAGGAACCGGCCCTCCCCTCAGTTTTGTATTTCTACCTGGTCCTGTTTTGTTGGTGTTCTAGGCCCTGGGGGCTACAAAGCGAGGTCCCGATCGCGCGACTTCGCGGAGACCGTCGAGTTCGACCCGTTCATTGGGTGCAATTTTGAGCGGCACAGCCTGCCCGTCAACCACGAGGTCACCAATTACCGCCGCGGCCGACATCCCCACCACAGCGCGTACGACCCCCTCAGTCGTAATGACGCGCCAACCCCGGGGGAAAGTGATCCACTCGCGGCCATCGCGGATGACAACCATAAGAGAGTCGTCCCCTGCAAGCTCGAACCGGTTCCCGCCGACCGTGCGCGCGTAGGCGACGGCGGTTGCCGCCGCGTTATGGTCCAGTCGTGTTGGCGTTAACCCGGAGAACCAGACCTCTCCGTCAGGACGAGAGAGGATACCGAATTGTCGTTCAACCGCATCCAGTAGCCACAGGATGGATGGGGAGTATTTTGAGGTGAAGCCCGCTGCACCCGACCACGGGTCGAGGCACTGCGGAAAACGATCAGCACGAATAAGGGCAGTGAGAACCGGCATGGTCGACAGGCCGAGCTCCGCCACATGACCGTGAAATTCAAAAGCATGGGGGGCACGGATGAGGCTGAGAAAGTTGCTTGGTCCACCCCACGAATTGCGGGTGAAGTCGTGGTCGAAGCGTGGGTCGTCCATCGCGAGTGAAGTGAAACCATAATGGGCGAGGAACTTGCCAGTGTTCATCAAGTAACGCTCGAGGGAGTCGGCAAAAAATTCTGCGCCGCCCACTTCGCACGCGAGAACCCGCAGCAGCACATCGGACTGGATGCGCACCATTGCACCTGATGCATCGCGGTCATAGAAAGTGCGGTCGTCGTCATCAAAACACTGTTCGAACAGAGCAGCTGCCGTCACAAGTGCCTTCTGACGCCATGGCTCTGGATCGAGACCGAGCTCCGCGGCAATTAGCGCGAGATAGGACCGCTGGCACACCACATTCGCCGTAAGGTCGGGGGCGATGAAGGGGACGAGGGGCGAGTCGGGGTCGACGTACCGAGCGTCTCCCAAATATCCACGCTCTGGGACAAACCAGAACCGGGGCGACAAATCGTGGCCCGTGTCAAACGTGCAAAATGCTTCAACGCCGCCCGTGCCACGGGTGTTGCGGTACTCGCCAAGCCAGTGGTCGTAGCGAACCATGGCCTCATACATCGTGCGGAGATAAGTTTTATCGCGCCCGGCCAGCAGATACGTGTTCCACACCGATCGGGCAAGCGGGGTGACGATTTGGATCTGGCTAAAAGCGGGACCCGCGTCGGTCACTTTGTACGGAATCATCCCATCCTCGCGCTGATGCCGCGCAAAGGTCAGGTGGGTCTCCGTCGTCACTGCCGGAGCAAAGCGCCCGAGTATTTCAGCGTTGATGGTGCCTGTACTTTCGATCCAGCTTCCCTGGTACACCCCACCTTCGTTGAGGACAGGAGCACTACCCTCCAGCGGCCGGATGCACTCCGACAGCTCTTCTACAGCCCGTTCCCACCGTGCCTCGAGCGGCCCACCGACAGCGGCAAATCGCACCCCTTGTTGGCGAAGCCCTACTGATACGGGGTTGTCCCTTGTGTTGTCCCCCGCGGGTACCGAGGAGGACCGGAGTCGCGCGAGAGCATCCTCGATCTCTGTCACGGATAGTCCTTTCGTCACTCATAAAAACGCACGTCACTTTGCAGAACGACGTGAGCGGCCCCATCGGGACCGCTCACGTCGTTGATTGTCGGTCGGTTACTCGAGATCTGACGAAAGGTTCTCCACCCAGGCCTTGGCAGCCTGGTCCGGTGTCATCCGCCCAAAGAGCACCTCAGACTCAGCGTCCTGCGAGTACTTATTCATGTTTGCGCCTCCGTTCGGCTGCGGGGGAGCGACCACTCCGGAGGTCAGTACTGTCTGGACGTAGGCAGCTCCCAGAGCGCTAGGCCCCTCGAGGAGCGGCTCCACGATCGACGCAATTTCCGGATTGAACTGCACACCTCGCGTGTCCTTGATCAGCTCGGCGGCGGCCGGTTCATTGAGGAACCAGTCGACCAGCATTGCGGACTCTTCTGGATATTCGGTGCCCGCATTGATTGCCCAGAAGGCCGACGGCAGTAGTGACACACCGGTTGTATCCGAGTCGGTGGGCGGCGACATCATTGTTGTTGTGCCTCCTTGACTGTAGGTGGCCATGAGGTTGCTGTAGCCAAAGGTGATTGCGGCTTGCCCCAAGGTGAACAACTGCTGGTCCGGAGGAAGCGCCCAGCCAGCGGTAACGATGGTCGCGTCCGGCAAACCGCCGCCCTTCTGCAGTTCGAGCTCCTTTTCGTAAAGGCCGGCGATGTCGTCGGCTTCTACTCCCAGCTTTCCTTTGTCGTCGTAGAGACCAAATTTTGTTTGCTGCGCGGCGTACGTGCCGATGATGTCTTGCACGCGGAGGTCTACGCCATAAACGGGGTTACCTGCGTCGTTGGTGAGGCCGGCGGACCCGATGGTGTTTGCTGCCGAAATCAAGTCATCCCATGTCCATTCCTCGTCTGGAAGGGCTACCCCAGCTGCGGTGAAGAGATCCTCGTTAATAAAGGCGGCTGTTGCATTGCCGCCTGTGGGAAGGGCATACAAAGTGTCATCGACGACGGCACTGGCTGTGGCGAAATCGGGATATTTGTCCACCTGAACGGTGTCAGCGACCGAGTCGAGATCAAGCAGCGCTCCCACTGAACCGAACTCCTGGGGCTTTGCGCCGCCGAGCGCGAACACATCGGGCGCAGTTGTTCCACCGCCTCCGAAGTCGGTGGCCAGTCGATTAAAGAGGTCATCAGGGCTACCCACCGGTGACTCTTTTACTGTGATGTTCGGATGCTCCTTTTCAAACAGGTCGATAACCTCAGCGAACAGGGTCGCCCGATTGTCGTCACCCCACCACGAGATTTCCAGACTGACATCTTCGTTCGGGTCGGCTTCTCCACCCGGGGACGATGAGCACCCCGCGAGGACCAGTGTTACGGCGAGTGTAGATCCCAGGAACGCTTTGCTGGCGAGGGATCGAGCAGTACGCGTCATTGCGCCTCTATTTCGTGTCGCGGTGGACTGGCCACCTGGCTGCGTGCAGGATGTGCCGGGACAAACTCGCGTCCCGCAAGCGAAGTATCGCGATTGGTTCACAACCGTGAAACCGCTTTCTCGAAAATTAGCATCACGTCTTGCAAATTGTCAACGTTGCTTATGCGTGGGCTCCCGTAGGGGCTGCCGTCGAGCGTCTGACCTCAAGACGGGGTCGGAACACCACATCGGGTTTTGGTTTTTCGCCTGCAATGAGCGCGCTCATTCGTTGCCATGCCTGGTCACCGAGCTCCTCGTGGGTTACCGAAAGGGTGGTCAGCGGTTGGGCGCTGTATCGCGCGAACGGGATGTCGTCGAAGCCAGTCACTGAAATGTCCTCGGGAACGCGGATGCCTAAATCGACAAGGCCGTTGATGAGCCCAATCGCGACAAGGTCGTTGAACGCGAGAGCGGCCGTTGCGCCGGTGTTCCGCGCCCGACTCGCCGCAGCGAGTCCATCCTCAATCGTGGCTCCCCCCGAGATTCGATCAATATGCACGTCTGGCCACTCATGCTCAAATGCTTCGAGGGCAACGTGGCGCTGACGGTTGGACACACTCTCGGGCGGGCCTTCGACGTACACCAATCGACGATGTCCGAGCCCATAGAGGTACTGGCCCAGGTCGCGAATTCCGGACTGGTAGTCGATCGAGAGCGAGGGTGCGTCCACAAGAGGATCGGTTCGGTTGATCAGCACAAGCGGGCGGAGTGAATCCGCAAGTCGTTCCAGTTCGGCATCGGGCATCCGTGGAGCGCAGAGCACCACGGCGTCACAGCGTCGACGGATCTCGGCAACGAGCAGCGGTTCATCTGCAGGGGATTCGGCAGAGTCGGCAACGAGTACCCGATAGCCATCGCGAGCGGCAGCTTTACTCAAGCTCGAAAGAATCGTCTGAAAGGTCGGGTTTGCGAGGTCGGGAACAACAAACGCAATTGCGCTTGTCTGGCCAAGCGCGAGACTGCGGGCGAGGTGGTTCGGCGCGTACGAGAGCTCAGCCGCCACCGTGCGGACTCGGGTCGCGACGGCGGGCTCACCTAAGAACCGCCCGTTCATAACGCGTGACACGGTCGCGGGGGAGACGCCGGCCTTTTGTGCGACTTCGGCGATGGTCGTTGCGCCTGCGCGAGGTGACATAGTCCTGATCCTTCCCTGCGGGATGTTTCCACAGCATATCTTCGGCGAACCGTCTGATTGACCGCGCCGCGCTCCGAAACATTTGACGATCCGAGCTTCGGCAGTCATAATCGGAGACCACGCGTGAAACCGCTTTCTCGAAGCGGAACCACAGTCTACAAGGAGGTCGACGTGAGCAGTCTTGGCGAGTTGCGTTCGCTGGCATTAAACGCCAGGCGCTCGAAAAATAAGGTTAAAGAGCGGGCGCCCGACAACCTCGCGGCCTATCTATTCCTTCTGCCCTGGCTCATCGGGATAGCCGGATTTACGATCGGCCCGATGCTGGCATCGCTGTACCTATCGCTCACGGACTACAACCTCCTGCAGTCTCCTTTAGAGAATCCTCCGGACTTCATCGGGTTCGAAAACTACACAAAAATGCTCGGCGATCCCGCGTTCTGGAATTCCTTCCGTGTGACCGTCACCTACGTGATCATTTCGGTCCCGCTCCAGTTGATACTTGCGCTCGCACTTGCGCTTCTCCTGGACCGGGGAATGCGGGGACTCCCGTTCTACCGCTCCGTGTTTTACCTCCCGAGCCTTCTTGGGGGATCCGTCGCCGTTGCAATTCTCTGGCGCCAGGTCTTCGGCAAGGAGGGCCTCGTAAACGGGTTTCTGACACCCTTCGGATTTGATCCGCCCGGGTGGATCGGTCACCCCGACTTCGCGCTGTGGACGATCATCATCCTGCACATCTGGACTTTCGGGTCCCCCATGGTGATTTTCCTCGCGGGATTACGACAGATACCTGAGATGTACAACGAGGCCGCAGCAATGGATGGTGCTAGCCGAGCGCGCCGGTTCTTCTCTATTACCTTGCCGCTGTTGACGCCGATCATCTTCTTCAACCTCGTGCTCCAGGTCATCTTCGCGTTCCAGACATTTACGCAGGCGTACGTGGTTTCAGGGGGCACCGGTGGGCCCTCGGACTCGACCATGTTCTTCACGCTTTTCCTTTACCGCACCGGTTTCCTCGAGTACGACATGGGCTACGCCTCGGCAATGGCCTGGTTCCTCCTCATCGTGATCGCGGCATTCACCGCTTTCAACTTCTGGCTATCGAAATTCTGGGTGTTTTATGACGACTGAGACCGTGGCGGCTGAGACTGTGGCTATTTCGCCAGTGCCGCCAAAAGACAAAGTGCAGACTCCCCGTTCATCCGCTTCCTATCGGTCCCGCGGCAAGATCTATTCGGCGCTCAAGCACCTCGCGCTCATCGTTGTGTCGGTCGTAATGACCTATCCGTTGATTTGGCTTGTGGTTTCCAGCTTCAAGCCGAACGATCAGATCTTCCGGAACCTGAGCATCTTCACAACCGACCTCACGATCGAAAATTACGTCAACGGATGGAACGACCTCTCTCAATCGTTCGGGTTGTTTATGATCAACTCCACGATCCTGTCGGTAGGCGCGATCCTGGGAAATCTCATTTCTTGCTCGCTTGCCGCGTATGCGTTTGCGCGACTGAGATTCCGCGGCCGGACACTGCTTTTTGCGATTATGCTCGCGACGATCATGCTCCCGTTCCAAGTTGTCCTCGTGCCGCAGTTCACCATCTTTAAGGAGCTGGGGTGGCTCAACACGTTCTTACCGCTCATCGTGCCTAAGTTCTTAGCGACGGATGCGTTCTTCGTGTTCCTTATGGTTCAGTTCATCCGAGCGCTGCCTAACGAGATCTTCGAGGCCGCGAAAGTAGACGGCGCCAGCCAGTTCCGCACCTACTTTCAGATCACCCTTCCGCTCATGGTCCCCGCCCTGGCGACCACGGCGATCTTCACGTTCATCTGGACGTGGGGGGACTTCTTTGGGCCCCTCATCTACTTGAGGATTCCCGAAACATTCCCGGTGTCGGTGGCCCTCAAGGGCTTCCTTGACGCGCAATCGAGTTCCGACTTCGGATCGATGTTTGCCATGTCTGTTGTGTCCCTCATCCCGTTGTTCATCGTGTTTCTTGTCGGTCAGCGATTCCTGCTCAAGGGCTTCGCGACATCGGGCATCAAATGAGTGCCACGGCTCGCTTCCGGTACGCCATCGTCGGCACTGGATCACGAGCACAGATGTACATCGACGCGATTACCGGACCGCACAGCGACGTTGCGGACCTAGTGGCCTGGGCGGACACCAACCCGGGCAGGCTCAACTACCACGAGGGGGTACTGCCCTCCGGTGCGCCGGTGCCGGCCAGGTTTGAACCCGAAGGCCTCGCCGCCGCGATCGCCGAGTATCAGGTGGACCGCGTCATCATTACCTCACCCGACGTGACACACGCCGCACATGCGGTTATAGCGCTAGAGGCGGGAGCGGACGTGATCGTCGAAAAGCCGCTCACAACGACCGAGGACGGCATCCGAACCATCGCGGAGGCGGCGGAGCGTACGGGCAAGACCGTGACGGTTACGTTCAACTATCGCTACTCGCCTCGCAACACGGCATTGCGCGAGGTTATTAGGGACGGGCGGATTGGCGACGTCACCTCGGTTCATTTTGAGTGGGTTTTGGATACTGCTCACGGGGCCGACTATTTTCGCCGGTGGCATCGTGACAAGGAGACTTCTGGCGGGCTCCTTGTGCACAAAGCGTCGCACCACTTCGATCTGGTGAATTGGTGGATCGACGACATTCCCACGCGGGTGTTCGCAAGCGGCGGACTGCGCTTTTACGGAAGCGAGAACGCCCGGGCACGTGGGCTCGCGGAACGCCCAGAACGCGGAACGACTGACTCCCCGTTACGTGACGAATTCAGCCTTGACCTTCGCGCGGACGACCAATTGCGCGGGCTTTACCTGGACCAGGAAAAGTTCGACGGGTACCGCCGCGATCAGGACGTGTTTGATGCTGGCATATCCATCGAAGACAACCTGTCCCTCGTTGTTGACTACGCCCGGGGAGCATCGATGTCATATTCCCTCAACGCGCACGCTCCGTGGGAGGGATACACCGTGTCCGTGAACGGTACCCACGGTCGTGCCGAGTTGCGTGTTGTCGAGCGTGGCGCGGTGTTGCTCGACGAACAGGGGCGCGTCGTCGTTGACCCAAGCGCGCGACCCGACTTGGTCATCGAGGAAGGCAGTAGGCCAACCTCGGAGACGCTCACACTCCAGCGCCACTTTGGGCATGCAGAAGAAATCGCGATCAGCACGGGTGTTGGCGGGCACGGCGGGGGCGACGCTGTGCTGTTGCGCGATGTTTTTCGAGGTGTGAGCGATGACCCACTCGGCCATACCGCCTCGTGGCGCGATGGAGTGCGGTCTGTGGTGGTGGGTTTGGCGGGTAATCGCTCTCTCGAGACCGGGCAGGTGGTGCATATTCGAGACCTCCAGCTCGGTGTCGCCGCCTTGTCAACGGAAGAGCCGTCGTGAGCCGGTATTTGGTGACAGGTGGCTCGGGACGTTTGGGGCGGTCAGTGGTTGCCGTCCTAGTGGAGGCAGGTCACACAGTGATCTCCGTCGATCAGACACCACACAGTGCCGACGGGGCGCAGACGATCGTTTGCGATCTGCTCGATCTGAACGCCGCAGCGGAATTGTTTAGGGAGGTGCGTCCGGAGGCGGTTGTCCACCTCGCAGCGATCGCGGTGCCGTTCGGACTACCGGATGCCGAACTCTACGCAACGAACACGCGGCTCGCGTTTAGCGTGCTCGAAGCAAGTTTGGGAAGCAAGACGTCGTTGTTGTTGTTCGCGAGCAGCCCCACGGTCATCGGTTACGGTGCGCCGGATGGTTGGCAACCGTCGTATCTTCCGCTCGACGAAGAGCATCCGCTCGCTCCATGGAACGGCTATGCGCTCTCAAAACAAGCGGTCGAGGGCATCGCGGACATGGCCGTTCGCGCTCACGGGAGAAACATTCGAGTGGGGACGTTCCGACCCTGTTATGTCATCGCGCCGGAAGAATGGGCGGGCGCTCCCACCCAGCAAGGTCACACAGTTATGGACCGGCTTGACCAACCAGAACTCGCAGCAGTGTCGTTGTTCAACTACGTCGATGCACGGGACGTGGGAGATTTTGTGCTCGCCTGGATAAAGCATGCTCACGTCATTCCCAACGGCAGCACCTTTATCGTCGGCGCCCCGGATTCCTTCGCGCGTGGGGCCATTTCCGAACTCCTTCCGAAATACCGACCCGAACTCGTCTCGGCGGCCAGCGACCTCAGGGATGACAGTGCAATATTCAGCTCAGATCGTGCGGAAAGGCTCCTGGGTTGGCGCGCTTCGCGGAGTTGGCGCACGGAGCTCGCGCTCGGCGGTGTTGTATGAATGAACTCGTTTTCCCCGAAAAGGTTCTGTACTTCCCCGTCACTCCGTTCGACGACAACGGTGACGTGGCGGTCGATGTTCTCGACGAGCACCTTGCGTCACGACTTCGACACGACCCGGGAGCAGTTTTTATCGCGTGTGGCACGGGCGAGTTCCACGCGCTTTCGCTGGGGGAGTACACCTTAATCGTGGCACGCGGGGTCGAGATGACGGCGGGAGCGGTGCCCGTGGTTGCGGGCACCGGTGGCCCACTCGGTCATGCTCTCGACTGCGCTCGAGCGGCCGAGCGGCTGGGCGCCGACGCGTTACTTGTGATGCCGCCGTACCTTGTGACTGGTCCACAGTCGGGCATTGTCGCTTATGTTGAGGCAATTGCGACAGCAACCGAGCTTCCGCTCATCGTGTACCACCGCGCGAACGCGCAGTTGACAGTCGCATCGGTGGAGGCGCTCGCGAATCACCCTCGGGTAGCGGGCTTCAAGGACGGTGTAGGGGACATCGCGTTAGCCCAGGAATTCGTACTTGCGGCCGGCCGGTCTGGACGAACCGATCTCCAATTTTTTAACGGGCTGCTCACCGCGGAACTCAGTCAGCGCGCTTTTCAGGCCATTGGTGTGCCCTTGTACTCGTCCGCAGTGTTCGCAATGGCGCCGGACATCGCGAATGCCTGGTTTGACGCGTACACGCAGAAGGACGACGCACTGCTCGACGAACTACTCAATAAGTTCTATGTTCCGCTCGTGCGTCTGCGCGATAGCACGCCGGGCTACGCCGTCGCGCTCGTCAAGGCCGGAGTTGGACTCGACGGCGTCGACGCCGGAGGGGTTCGACCTCCACTGGTGGATCCTTCCACCGACCACCGTCGCGCTCTCAAGCGCATACTTGAACAGGGGCGTGAGGTCCTCCGATGACGGGTTTGATTAGCAGCGTCTCCACGCGGATGTTGCGCGTACCGTTATCGCGTCCGTGGGGTGCTGACGTTCAGGATCTGGGTGTGGTTGAGGTACGCATTGTCAGCGACACCGGGAGCGTCGGCCATGGGTTTTCCTGGACGCCGTCTATCGGGGCAACCGCCGTTGACGCTCTTTTACGCGACGACCTCGCTCCCTGGCTCGAGGGACGACCGGCCACTCCAAACATCTGGCAAGACGCGTGGGAACATATCCACGAAGCGGGCGGCGGGGGAATCACGACAATCGCATTGGCCGGGATAGATCTGGCTTTGTGGGACCTTGATTTACGAGAGCAGGAGACGTCCCTCACAGCCGCCCTCGGGCGGCAGCACACCCGCCTGCCTGTCTACGGCAGTGGTGTGAACCTGCACTACTCGCTTGAGGAGCTTGTCGCACAGGCTAAACGATGGCGGACGGCCGGGTACCGCGGGGTGAAGATCAAAGTGGGTAAGCGGGATCTCGCTGAGGACATCGCGCGGGTGGAAGCCGTCCGAGAAGCGATCGGACCAGACCTGCGTCTTATGATCGACGCTAACCAACGCTGGGATCTCGGCCGAGCGATTCGGTCCATCACAGCGCTCGACAAATTCGGACTCGATTGGATCGAGGAACCGTTGCGCTCCGATGACACACGAGGGTATCGAGCGCTTCGGGACGAAATTAGTGTCCCCATTGCACTCGGCGAGAACGTACACACCGTGCATCACTTTCGCGACCTCATTGACGCCGGTGTGGTCGATGTGTTGCAACCAAACGTCATCAGGGTTGGGGGAGTCACTCCCTTCCTCACCATCGTCGAACTGGCGCGCGAGTCCGGCCTCCAGGTCGCGCCACACCTGCTGCCCGAACTCTCCGCGCAACTCGCGTTTGCACTCCCGGAGAGGAGTTGGATCGAGGACGTCGAGGACGCGGGGTTTGGCGCGCTCGGTGCACTGTTGGAGCCGAGCGGCGTCGACATTGCAGGCGGATGGGCGACGGGCGGCGACAGGCCAGGTCTGGGCATCACGTTCGCCTGACAGGAGTATCACGCTGGCGTTCGGTTGGAACGATCTTCGTTCACCCCGGGAGATCCGACGCTGCGTCGTGTAAACCTGCTCGGTATTGGAAGCGATTTATTTCGGTATGCGGGTGACCGGGTGAGCCGAGCCCGTCGCTCCGGGGCGCGGCTCCCGTGCGGCCGACGAAACGACCCCACTCACGGCGACGAGCACAAGCACCACGAGCAGCGAGTTGAGAATTCCCACCTGCTCGGCGAGGAACCCGATGAGCGGCGGCCCGACGAGAAACGCGAAGTATCCGATGGTGGCGACGGCACTCACCCGGGCGGCCGCGGTGCGGGGGTCGTCGGCGGCGGCCGACATTCCGACCGGGAAGCCGAGGGCGGAGCCGAGTCCCCAGAGCACAATTCCCACGATGGCAATGGTCGAGTTCGGCACAAAAATCACAATGAGCAGACCCACGGCGGCGAATCCCGCGGAGACCCGGAGCACCGGCACACGCCCGAACCGGTCGAGAAGGCCAACGCCGAGCAGACGCCCCACCGTCATGGCGGTAACAAAGACGCCAAAGAGCACTGCGCCGGTCGCATTGCTCACTCCGTGGCCGTCCACCATGGCGAGGGCGAGCCAGTCATTCGCGGATCCTTCAGCGAAGGCCATTCCGAGGATGATGAGGCCAATGAGAATGGTGCGGGGATCGCGCCAGATGCTCAGTCGACCGCGCCAGGTTTTGGAATGATCGTCGGCAGCGACCTGCTCCTCTCCTTCGGCGACGAGCAGCTCGCTCTGCAGGTTACGAACCGCGACGATTGAGGCGCCGATGATGAGCACCGCAACGAACGCCATGTGCGCAGCGATGGACACCGCGAAGTGCTCGGCAAGGGCACCGAGGCCAGCGCCCACAATGGTGCCGAAGCTGAAGAACGCGTGGAAGATCGGCATGATGGCGCGGCCGAGAAGTCGTTCGTTGGCGGCGCCGGAGACGTTCATGGACACGTCACACATTCCGGTGGCTGCACCGAAGAACGCGAGGCCGGCAAAGATCACCACAAAGCTCTGCCCCACGGTGGCGCCGAGCCCAGCGATGGTGAGCCCAATGCCCGCGGCAACCAGACACCACGCAATGGTGGTGCGGGAGCCGAAACGGGCGATGATGTGGCTTGAGACGAGCAGTCCCACGATCGAGCCCGCCGCGATGCCAAAGATGAGGATGCCCATCTGCTCGAGTGATACATCGAGGGCGTCTCGTACGGCGGGAACCCGCGCAACCCAGCTGGCGAGCCCGATGCCGCAGAGCGTAAAAACGAGGAACAGCGCATTGCGCCACGCGACAATCTCCGACCGGGTAATGGACGGTGTGCCACCGCTGGCGGTCTGGTTGTGCGGAGTCGTCTTCGACATCGGGTCCTTGGGGGAAAGGGCGGGAAAGTGTCCAGCTCCTCAAGCCTAGGACGTTGCCCGCCCGTCATGTCGGCTGGTGCGTCAGGCGCCCGTCACAATCCATTTTTTCCCGTGGGCACGCACCCCGAGGGTGACCCCGCGCGCACCCATATAGCCCAGACCGAAGGCGAGCCAAACGCCGGTGAGGCCGGAGTCGAGCTGCAGTGCGAGCCACAGCAGCGGCAGGTACACCACGAGGGAGATCAGGCTCGCGAGCGCAAGGTAGCGCGCGTCTCCGGCACCGATCAGCACTCCGTCCAGCACAAAAACGTAGCCGGCCAGTGGGATGCCGATGGCCATTACCAGCACGGTCACGGTGAGCAGGGCGTGCACGTTCTG
>Ga0247808_10000217_pt1 | contig 32608 bp, 26 predicted proteins | sample UWRJL089202R1_FD_179914 | JGI IMG/M metagenome (GOLD analysis project Ga0247808, IMG submission 179914) | Plant litter microbial communities from Arlington Agricultural Research Station in Wisconsin, United States - UWRJ-L089-202R-1 | ecosystem: Environmental > Terrestrial > Plant litter >... | reverse complement strand
AGACGAAACCCATTTCCTCGACCAGCTTCAGCGAATAGGCCAGCGCTTCGGGGAATGAATCGCCGTGCAGCACGACTTTGCCGCCTCGGGAACGCACGCCTTCGACCTTGATTTCCGGGGTGGTCTTGGGCATCACGATGGTCGCTTCGACGCCCAGCGTCTTCGCCGCCAGCGCCAGGCCTTGCGCGTGATTGCCCGCCGAAGCGGTGACCACGCCACGCGCCAGCTCTTCCGGGCTCAACTGCGCCAGCTTGTTGTACGCGCCACGAATCTTGAACGAGAACACCGGCTGCAAGTCTTCGCGCTTGAGCAACACCTGATTGCCGAGCCGTTCGGACAGCTGGCGAGCGCCGTGCAGCGGGGTTTCCACGGCCACGTCGTAGACGCGGGAGGTGAGGATTTTCCGGGCGTAGTGATTGAGCAGGTCGGTCATCGCATGCGTCCTTCACGGGTAGTGACGGCGCGCAGAGCCTGCAGGTTGAAGAGGGCGAGCGGGGCTGGGCAAATGATCATGTCTGACTCCTGAGTGGTTGGCCCTGGAGACAGAAAAAACCCGCCTCTAGGGCGGGTTGGGTGCACGCGTCGGCTAACCCGCCATGACTGGAATGGCGGTAATAATAATCTGGCCGAAGAAATGCTTGGTTACGTTCATGGCCTGAAGACTATTTCGGTTGTGCGGGCCAAGTCAAGGCGGCGCTGGCTAAATTCCCGCCATTGCGCCGCGTATCTTTAATGACACTGACATTTTTCCTTCACTTGGGCACTTTAAGGTGGAGGTCATGGTCAGTGAATGCAGTCATTAAAGAACAGCCAAGAGGGCATGCGTTATGGACGACTATCTGGAAGAAATACTCGAATACAAAGCGTTTGAACTGGATCCACCCGAGCCTGCGGACGACGCTACCGAGTTGTAAGCGACAAGCAGGTATCAGGCGATGTGGCGTTGGCTGCGGCGGAACTCCCCAGGAGTCTGGCCGTTCCAGCGCTTGAAGGCGCGTTGAAAGGCTTCGGCCGACGCGAAACCCAGCAGATAGGCAATTTCGCCGAACGCCAGTTCGGTGTCGCGTATGTAAGTCATTGCCAGGTCGCGTCGCGTGTCATTGAGAATGGTGCGAAAGCGCGTGCCTTCTTCAGCCAGCTTGCGGCGCAACGTCCAGGTCGGCAATTTCAAGCGTGCGGCAACTTCCTCCAGGTCCGGTTCCCGGCCGCCATTCAACAAAGGTCCGAGCAAACGCGTGATGCGTTCACGCAGGCTGCGGGTGCGGGTCAGTTGCTCCAGTTCCTTTTCACAGAGTTGCAGCAAGTGTCGCCACGTGCTCGGGCAATGCTCGGGATTGCGCAAGGCCAGCACGTCTTGATTCAGCAGCAGTTGATTGGTGTCAGCTGAAAACACCACCGGATGTTCGCTCAGGGGCGCGTATTCGGCCGCGTATGTTGGCGCATCGAATTCGATTTCAATGCGCTGCGCCCGAATCTCTGTCCCGGCCAGTGTCGAGAGTTGCTGCACCCAACCGGCGAATATCGAATCCACCACGAAGCGGTTGTAAGCGTTATACGGGCTGATGGAGTAAAAACGCAGCCATGCGCCTCGCGCGTCTTCGTGAAAGCTCGAATGCCCCCGGTAATTGGAGCCGTACAGCGCTTCAAAACGGATCAATGTGCGCGCCGCTTCTCGGACTGTGGGCGCTTGCGCGGCCGTCACGCCCGCCAGGCCGCATTGGCTGATCCGGCTTAAGCGGCCCATGCGCAGACCCAGTCCCGGCTGACCGGTGAGCTGGATGGCGGCATGGCCCAGGCGCATGTAGCGTGGAATCGACAGGCGGGCGCAGGCTTCGCCCAGGCGTGCGGCGTCCAGGCCGTATTGCGCCAGCAGCGGGGCGGGATCGCAGTCGAAACTGCGCACTGCATCACTCAGGCTGTGAACAAACCCGACGGACAAATCTCCCAGGCGCATCGGCGACGGATTCATGGTCAGAGCCAGAGGTTGATCAGGCGTGCGCCGTGGCCGGTCTTGTCGTCCGGCGAAGGCTCGATGATCTTCAGGCCGTTGCGGCTGGCGAAACTGTGCCCGGCGCTGCCCTGATCCCAGAACTGGCCGCGCATGAACACGCTGACGCCGGCGCGGGCCGAGCTGCCCGGTGTCTTGCTGGTCAGGGTCAGGCGTTGCCACGCTTCGCCTTCGCTGAGGCTGCCCGCCGGCATGTCGAGCGGTGGGGCGAGGTCGACGCCTGGCACGCCGCGCCAGGGTTTGCGCCAGCCGCCGTTGCCGACCACAAAAGCCGGTACGGCGATCAACTCCGCGCCGCTGTCGTTCAAGCGGCTGTAGTTGCGCGGATACCAGCTGTCGATGCCGATCAGGATGCCCAATCGTCCGGCAGGCGTGTCGACGACGTTGAGCGGTGCGTCGGCGGCGGACTGGATGTAACCGCGCTGATAACTGGCCGGATATAACTGCCGCTGCGGCTGGCCAATGGGCAGGCCATCGATGCCAAAGACCAGGCTGCTGTTGAACAGCGGGCCGCTGCCGACTTCCAGCTTGCCGTCCACCACACGGGGTTGCGGCAGCACAATGGAGCCGGCGACCAAGGTCACGCCAAACTCCTTGGCCAGCCCGCCGAACAACGCCTGGTAATCCTTGGCCATGCTGGCGGCTTTCATCCGCAGGTGGGCGTCGTTCAGGCGGTTCTCGCCAGTGGCGCCCAGCATGGCAGCCATGAATTTCAGCGGGTTGCTCACTGATAGCCAGGTCATGGCTTCATCAATGGTGGCGGCTTGATACAGCTGATTCTTTTCGCCAGTGGCAAACAGCCAGGTCCCGACGTGTTCGGGCAGCACAACGATGGTCTTGCTGTTAACCAGGCCTTTGTCCCGCGCCTGCGCCAGATAGGCAGCCAGTTTGCGGTGCAGGCGTTCGAGGCTTTGGTAGTCGGCGGGAAACAGTTCGGCCTGCACACCCAACAGGTTGCCGCGCTCGCCGGGCTGACCGTCATCGACTGCCAATTGGATGCGCAGGTCGGACAGGTAATGGCCCACCGGGCGCTGCTCGGTCCAGACCCCGTAACTGGTCAGGGCGATCAGCAGCAGCGTGGCCAGGAAAACAGCAAAAAATGTACGCATAGGAAGGAAAAGGGCTGCCGGGTGCGGGTTTGCCGCCTAGGGTAGGGCGCGCCATCGTGCTTGCCAACCCTTGCTGCACGTTTGGATCAATAACTTGTCACTTTCAGTCATTGAGCGTGCTGGGTGGGGCCTTTACTGTTGCGCCATGAACAGGCCCGAAAAGCCTGAATAATTGACGGTTGCCCAAGGCATCCGCGTCCCGTGATTACGCTTGATGGAGTCTTTATGGCCGCCGCTCACTACCCGCACCTGTTGGCCCCGCTGGATCTGGGTTTCACCACGCTGCGCAACCGCACGTTGATGGGCTCCATGCACACCGGCCTGGAAGAGAAGCCCGGTGGTTTCGAGCGCATGGCGGCGTACTTTGCCGAGCGTGCCCGTGGCGGCGTCGGCCTGATGGTCACCGGCGGTATCGCGCCCAACGATGAAGGCGGCGTGTACTCCGGCGCCGCGAAGCTGACCAATGCCGGGGAGGCGGAACAGCATCGCATCGTCACCCAGGCCGTGCACGAAGCGGGCGGCAAGATCTGTCTGCAAATCCTGCATGCCGGGCGTTATGCCTACAGCCCCAAACAAGTCGCGCCGAGTGCCATCAAGGCGCCGATCAACCCGTTCACACCTCGGGAGCTGGACGAAGAAGGCATCGAAAAACAGATTCAGGATTTCGTGACCTGCTCAACCCTGGCCCAGAGCGCCGCCTATGACGGCGTTGAAATCATGGGTTCCGAAGGCTACTTCATCAACCAGTTCCTCGCCGCCCACACCAACCATCGCACTGACCGCTGGGGCGGCAGCTACGAAAACCGTATGCGTCTGGCCGTGGAAATCGTCCGCCGGGTACGCGACGCGGTCGGCCCGCAATTCATTATTATTTTCCGCCTGTCGATGCTGGATCTGGTCGAAGGCGGCAGCAGTTGGGAAGAAATCGTCCAGCTGGCCAAAGCTATCGAACAGGCTGGCGCGACCCTCATCAACACCGGGATTGGCTGGCATGAAGCGCGGATTCCGACCATTGCCACCAAAGTGCCGCGCGCGGCCTTCAGCAAAGTCACGGCCAAATTGCGCGGTTCGGTGGGCATCCCGTTGATTACCACCAACCGGATCAACACCCCGGAAATCGCCGAGCAGATCCTCAGCGAAGGCGACGCCGACATGGTGTCCATGGCCCGGCCGTTCCTCGCCGATCCAGAGTTCGTCAACAAAGCCGCTGCCGGTCGCGGCGATGAAATCAATACCTGCATCGGTTGCAATCAGGCGTGCCTGGACCACACCTTCGGCGGCAAGCTGACCACCTGTCTGGTCAACCCGCGCGCCTGTCACGAAACCGAACTCAATTACGTGCCCACCCGGCAGATCAAGCGCATTGCGGTAATCGGCGCCGGTCCTGCCGGGCTGGCGGCGGCCACGGTAGCCGCCGAGCGTGGACACAAGGTCACGCTGTTCGATTCCGCGAGCGAAATCGGTGGTCAGTTCAACATTGCCAAGCGCGTGCCGGGCAAGGAAGAATTCTTCGAAACCTTGCGCTATTTCGCCCGCAAGTTGCAGACCACCGGCGTCGACGTGCGCCTGAATCAGCGGGTTGCCGTGACGGATCTGGTCAACGCGGGTTATGACGACATTGTCCTCGCAACCGGCATTGCGCCGCGCACGCCAGCGATTCCCGGCATCGATAACCCCAAAGTGCTGAGTTATCTGGACGTGATCCTGGCGCGCAAGCCTGTAGGGCATAGCGTGGCGGTGATTGGCGCGGGCGGCATTGGCTTCGATGTGTCGGAATTTCTGGTCCAACAAGGTGTGTCGACAAGCCTAAATCGCGAGGCGTTCTGGAAGGAATGGGGCATCGACACCGCCTTGCAAGCCCGTGGCGGCGTGGCGGGCATCACGCCCGAACCCCATGCTCCGGCGCGCCAGGTATTTTTGTTACAGCGCAAGGCGTCCAAGGTCGGCGACGGTCTGGGCAAGACCACCGGCTGGATTCATCGCACCGGGTTGAAAAACAAACAGGTGCAGATGCTCAACAGCGTTGAATACCTGCGTATCGACGATGCCGGCCTGCACATCCGCATCGGCGAAGGAGAAGAGAAATTGCTGCCGGTGGATAACATCGTGGTCTGCGCTGGCCAAGACCCGCTGCGAGAGTTGCACGACGGACTGGTGGACGCGGGCCAGTCGGTGCATCTGATCGGCGGCGCTGACGTGGCGGCGGAACTGGATGCCAAGCGGGCGATTGATCAAGGCTCGCGATTGGCGGCGGGGTTGTAAACCGGCGCAATCCCTGTAGGAGGGAATTTATTCCCGAAGGCATTTGAACAGGCGGTGAATATCCGTCGTCTGAACAGGCGCTTTCGCGGATATGCGTCAGACCAGGTGAATCTGCGTGAGTGTTAAACTGCGCCTCTCTTTAATGCGGGCCAGACACCGTGTCGCTCAAACCCATCAGCTGGTCTCCCCACGCTCCACTTGAACCCCTGACTCTGCCCTGGCTTGCACAGGCCGGGGTCGAGGTGGCGGTGTTGCGCCTGGACCTGATCGACACGCTGATCAGCGGCAATAAATGGTTCAAGCTCGTCCATCACCTTGCTGCGGCTGTCGAGGCCAAGGCCCGAGGGGTCATCAGCCTGGGCGGCGCGCATTCCAATCATCTGCACGCACTGGCGGCGGCAGGCAAACGTTTCGATTTCCCCACTGTGGGCCTGTTGCGCGGCCATGCGCAGCAAACCCCGACCACGCGGGATTTGCAGGCATTCGGCATGCAGTTGCATTGGTTGGGTTATGGCGGCTATCGGGCGCGGCACGAGGCTGATTTCTGGCTGCCCTGGCTGGCGCGTTATCCAGACTTTTCTCCGATCCCGGAAGGTGGCGGTGGTTTGGCCGGTGCATCGGGCTGTGCGGAGCTATTGAGTATGGCGCGCGGCCAGCTGGGTAATCCGGGCTGGGACGATTATCACGGCTGGTGGCTGGCCGTCGGGACGGGCACCACGCTGGCCGGGTTGGTGTGGGCAGAAGCGGGGGAACATCCGGTGTATGGCGCCATGGCGGTGCCGGATGGGCATGGGGTGCGGGAGAATGTGGCAGCAATTGTTGGATCAGCTGCGATTTCTGCTTATCACCTGCTCGACGCCAGCCGTGGCGGCTTTGCCAAAACCGACCAGCACCTGCTCGATTTCATCGCTGCCTGCGAAGACCAGAGCGGCATCCCTCTCGAACCGCTGTACACCGGCAAAGCCCTGCTGATGCTGCGCGATGAACTATCGAGCGGGCGTTTTGCGCCAGGCACGCGTTTGATCTTTATCCACACCGGTGGCCTGCAAGGTCGACGGGCGATGGGTCTTTAAGCCTCCGATCCGGCCCTCTGGCACGAATCCTGCGCCTCTCGGGTCATGACGGGTCGGCCCTGAATACGTGGATGACACTTTCAGAGTGAACCCTTTCAGCCGCTGTCCCGATAATCGATAGCTTCCTGATACAACGTCGAGGTTCAGCATGACCAGTGCAACTGCAGGGCAGGTCAGTCCCGCCACTTTGAGAAAAGTCATTGTTGCCGCCGCCATCGGCAACTTCGTCGAATGGTTCGACTTCGCGGTCTACGGCTTCCTGGCCACCACCATCGCCCAACAGTTTTTCCCCAGCGGCGACGCCAGTGCCGCCTTGCTGAAAACCTTTGCGGTATTCGCCGTGGCTTTCGCATTTCGGCCTTTGGGCGGGATCTTCTTCGGCATGCTGGGCGACCGGATCGGCCGCAAGCGCACTCTGGCAATGACTATTTTGCTGATGGCGGGCGCCACGACCCTGATCGGCGTGTTACCCACCTATGCCGCCATCGGGGTGATGGCGCCGATCCTGTTGACGCTGATCCGCTGTGCCCAAGGTTTCTCGGCGGGCGGTGAGTACGCCGGGGCCTGTGCTTATCTGATGGAACATGCGCCCAATGACAAGCGCGCCTGGTATGGCAGTTTCATTCCCGTTTCGACCTTTTCCGCCTTCGCCGCTGCCGCAGTGGTGGCCTATGCACTGGAAGCATCGTTGTCTGCCGAAGCCATGGGCAGCTGGGGCTGGCGCCTGCCGTTCCTGATCGCCGCGCCACTGGGGCTCGTCGGGCTTTACCTGCGTTGGAAACTGGACGAAACCCCGGCGTTTCAGGCCGTCAAAGAGGAGCACGCGGTGGCCCACTCGCCACTCAAGGAAACCCTGCGCAACCACGGCGCGGCAATTTGCTGCCTTGGCGCTTTCGTTTCGTTGACGGCCTTGTCGTTCTATATGTTCACCACGTATTTCGCCACCTACCTGCAAGTGGCCGGCGGCCTGAGTCGTGCCTCGGCGCTGCTGGTGTCGTTGATTGCATTGATCTTCGCTGCGGCGATCTGTCCGCTGGCCGGGCTGTATTCGGATCGTGTCGGGCGTCGCGTCACGGTCATGAGCGCCTGCGCATTGTTGATCATCGTGGTTTATCCATCCTTCCTGATGGCCAGTTCGGGCTCGTTCGCGGCGTCCATTGTCGGCGTCATGCTGCTGGCTGTTGGCGCGGTGTTGTGCGGTGTGGTCACGGCGGCGCTGCTTTCGGAAACCTTCCCGACCCGCACCCGCTATACCGCGTCGGCGATCACCTACAACATGGCCTACACGATTTTCGGGGGCACCGCGCCCTTGATGGCGACCTGGTTGATTACCACGACGGGCAGCAACCTTTCGCCGGCGTTTTACCTGATCGCTGTCGCCTTGCTGGCATTGGCGGGTGGCTTGGCGTTGCGGGAGACTTCGCGGATTTCCCTGCATGATATTCCGGCGGGGGCGACGCCGGGGGCGATGGGCGCTGCGGCGTAGTGCAAATCTGTAGGAGCGAATAAATTCGCTCCTACAAGATGAATCCGGGAAAGAGAACACTATCGCTGCAACAATTTGTGGCGATAGCGCCCTAAAAAATGGCACATTGGCGACCCCCGCGTGCCGTCGACACATTTTGCAATGAGCTGTCAGGGCACATCCAAACGCTCCACGGATGAACTTCATGGCCGTCAGCAATCCTGCTTCAAACGCAGTTCCAGCTTCACCGTCCAGCACCAGCAGTCCGTTGGTGATGCGCATCATCGGCGCGGTGGCGCTGGCGCATTTGATCAATGACCTGATCCAGGCCGTGTTGCCGTCGATCTATCCGATGCTCAAGGAAAACTACGGGCTGAGCTTCACCCAGGTTGGGCTGATTACCCTGACATTCCAGATCACCGCTTCGCTGCTGCAACCCTGGGTGGGTTATTACACGGACCGCCACCCCAATCCGCTGGTCTTGCCGCTGGGTTCGGTCTGCACCTTGATCGGCATTCTGATGCTGTCCATGGTCGGCAGCTTCCCGCTGATCCTCCTGGCTTCGGCGCTGATCGGCATCGGTTCCTCGACCTTTCACCCGGAAGCTTCGCGTATCGCGCGGCTGGCATCGGGCGGGCGTTTTGGTCTGGCGCAATCGACCTTTCAGGTCGGCGGTAACACGGGTTCGGCATTCGGTCCGCTGTTGGCGGCGGCGATCATCATTCCGTTCGGCCAGGGGCATGTGGCCTGGTTCGGACTGTTTGCGCTGTTTTCCCTGGGCTTGCTGTACGCCATCAGCCGCTGGTATCGCTCGCACTTGAGCCTGTTCAAGCTCAAGCAAGGCCAGGCCGCGACTCACGGTTTGTCGAAAGGCCGGGTAACCATGGCGTTGGGGATTCTGGCGTTTCTGGTGTTTTCCAAGTTCTTCTACATGTCCAGCATCACCAGCTACTTCACCTTTTACCTGATCGAGAAGTTTGACCTTTCCGTGGCGCAATCACAGTTGCAGCTGTTCCTGTTTCTCGGCGCGGTGGCAGCGGGCACTTTCTTTGGCGGCCCGATTGGCGACAAGATCGGCCGCAAGGCGGTGATCTGGTTCTCGATTCTCGGCGCAGCACCCTTCACGCTGGCGCTGCCTTATGCGGACCTGTTCTGGACCAGCGTGCTAAGCGTGATCATCGGTTTCATCCTGGCTTCGGCGTTTTCCGCCATCGTGGTGTACGCCCAGGAACTGGTGCCGGGCAACGTCGGCATGATCGCAGGGATTTTCTTCGGCCTGATGTTCGGTTTCGGCGGCATCGGCGCGGCCTTGCTCGGTTATCTGGCGGACAGCCACGGCATTTTGTTCGTCTACACGCTGTGCTCGTTTCTGCCACTGCTGGGCCTGCTGGCGATTTTCCTGCCGCGCACGAAAAAAGCGCTTTGATCGTTTAAGTAGGGGAAACGGGCAGGGCGAGACTCGACGTTGCGTTGGTGGTGTCGCCCAGATTGGGCCAGATGTCAGCGACGAGAAATACTCGCTCGGCTTCTTCCCATTCGCCGTCAGGATTTTCTGTCAGGCGCACCAGAAGTTGCGCTGGCGCCAGTGGGTCCAGTTCCGCCAGCCAGTCAGCAAGCTGTTCATGGCTCCAGGGTTGCGCGTAATGCGCCGGTGCCAGCCAGGCGTGACGCGGCAGCAATTGCCAGCGACCTTGGGGTCGTTGGACAACGAAATCTTCCCAGTCGCGCTGATGCAGCCAACTGCCGCGCAAATGCTGGCGATGCGCGCCTTCGGGGGATTGCGCCTGTCCGGGCCAGGGATACAGCAGGTAACCGCCCAGCCAAAGCTCTGCACTGAACTGGTTAATATCCAGCGCCGCCAGCGTTTCGCGACTTTCCGGACGTGCGGAGATGGGTAGCTGATGCTGGCTCAAATGGGCCAGCTTGCGATCCAGCCGGTCATGGCAGCCAGGGCCGAGCCATTGCGCCGGATCGCTGCCATCGCCGTGTTGCGGACCCAGATAAAGCTTGATCGCCAGCTCGACGTGGTGCACACCGTCAGCATCGCGCAGCAGCATGTCCAGCTCCCCCAGCGTATGCCCGCCCAGGCGGATTGGCAGGTTGGCGGCGATCATCTCGACGCCGGGCGCATGATGCACGGCGAATTGCCATAAGCGCTCGTAATACAAACCCAGGCGTCGTGTGGCACCCAGCGCCAGCCAGTGATCGAGTTGGCGGCTGTCCTGATCCAGCTGGCGCAGGAAATCGGCCAGTTGCTGCGGTTGGTGTACCCAGTCGCTGGCCGACAATGGATGGCGCTGCGGCCACGGGGTTTGCCCAAGCATCGGCGGCGCCAGGATCACCCAGGCAAGATCACGCACCTGTGAGGTGCGTAATTGACGGGGCAGGTGGGTCAGGCTTGGGAATAGGGTCATGAACCGAGGATAGCGGAACTTGCGTTATGGCATACAGTGCAGCCCACATATAGACACTCTGTTGTGGGGCTGTGCTGGCCTCTTCGCGGGCAAGCCTCGCTCCAACGGGTTTAGGGCCCGCGTGGAAAATTGCTCTGGCTTTTGGTTTTTGCTTTTCCGTGCCACGTTCTGGCAGACACCGCCAAATGCGCGTCGGGAGGCTGAGCGCAGGTGTCGTGGGGTGGGGCGACCGGCATGGATGCCGGTCGAGCGCCGTTGCGCCAGGGATGGCGCGTCGGCGCGTACCCACACCACGGCACCGGAGCGAAGGAACCGCTGCGAAGCAGGGGCCGGACGTCAGCGCAGAATGGTTTCCCCCCTTTGCCGAAATGTATAGACCGGGGACATAGCTGACAGGTGTGCGGGGACATGGTTGACACTTCTCGGTAAGACGAGCTTGCTCGCGAAGGGATATTCCTGAATAAGCAAGATCAACGCCTCGCCAACAAGTTGACCCCCACAACATCGGCAATTGCCGCTACCCCGGCCTTTCACCCATAATCCCCTTCTTTAAGCCGCATCGAACCCCCGCAGGAGCCCCATGGAGCAATTTCGCAATATCGGCATCATCGGTCGCCTCGGCAGTGTGCAGGTGCTCGATACCGTTCGCCGACTCAAGAAGTTTCTGCTGGGACGGCACCTGCATGTCATTCTCGAAGACACCATTGCTGAAGTGTTGCCGGGCCATGGCCTGCAGACTTCGTCGCGCAAGATGCTCGGGGAAGTGTGCGACATGGTGATCGTCGTCGGCGGCGACGGCAGCCTGCTTGGCGCGGCGCGGGCGCTGGCCAAGCACAATGTGCCGGTGCTGGGCATCAACCGTGGCAGCCTGGGTTTTCTCACTGATATTCGTCCCGACGAGCTGGAAGTGAAGTGCGCCGAAGTGCTGGACGGCCACTATCTGGTGGAAAACCGCTTCCTGTTGCAGGCCGAAGTCCGTCGTCATGGCGAAGCCATCGGCCAGGGCGATGCGTTGAACGACGTGGTGCTGCACCCTGGCAAGTCGACGCGCATGATCGAATTCGAGCTGTATATCGACGGCCAGTTCGTCTGCAGTCAGAAGGCCGACGGGCTGATCGTCGCCACGCCAACCGGTTCGACTGCCTATGCGCTGTCGGCGGGCGGGCCGATCATGCATCCCAAGCTCGATGCCATTGTCATCGTGCCGATGTACCCGCATACCTTGTCCGGCCGGCCTATCGTGGTGGACGGCAACAGTGAGCTGAAAATCGTCGTCTCCAAGGACATGACGATTTATCCACAGGTCTCCTGTGACGGGCAGAACCATTTCACTTGCGCACCCGGCGATACCATTACCGTGAGCAAGAAGCCGCAGAAACTGCGTCTGATCCATCCGCTGGATCACAACTATTACGAAGTGTGCCGCACCAAGCTTGGCTGGGGCAGCCGGCTTGGTGGTGGAGGCGACTGATGCTCGATCCCGCGCGTAGCTACGATCTGATCGGTGACGTGCATGGATGTGCCCATACGCTGGAGCAATTGCTCAGCGTGCTGGGCTATCGTTTTCAGGCTGGCGTCTGGCGGCACCCGGAGCGCATCGCGGTGTTCCTCGGCGACATCATCGACCGCGGCCCGTTGATCCGAGAGGCCCTGCATATCGTGCGCGACATGGTCGTGGCCGGTCATGCGGTGTGCATTATGGGTAATCATGAGTTCAACGCACTGGGTTGGGTGACACCGGCCTTGCCCGAAAGCGGCAAGCTGTTCGTGCGCGAGCATTCGCCACGGCACGCGCGCCTGATTGGCGAAACCCTGGCGCAGTTCGAGCGATACCCGGACGAGTGGCACGACTTCGTCAATTGGTTCTATGAGTTGCCGCTGTTCATCGATGCCGAGCGTTTCCGCGTGGTGCATGCGTGCTGGGATTCCAGCCTGATCGGGCCGCTGTTGGGGTTGCACGGCAACGGCTGCATCGACAAGCATTTTGTCCAGGCCTCGGCAGTGCCCGGCAGTTTTGCCAGCGCGGTATTCGATCGCCTGTTGCGCGGCACCGACATGCGTTTGCCCCATGGCATGACGTTCACCGGCGGCGACGGCCTGACGCGGGCGTTCTTTCGCACCAAATTCTGGGAAGACGATCCGCAAACCTATGGCGATGTGGTGTTTCAGCCCGATGCCTTGCCGGAAGGCGTGGCCAAGACGCCGTTGACCACCACGGAAAAAAACGCCTTGCTGCGCTATGGCAGCGACGAACCTTTGCTGTTCGTCGGCCATTACTGGCGCAGCGGCGTGCCTGCTCCCATTCGGCCAAACCTGGCTTGCCTGGATTACAGCGCCGTGCTTTACGGCAAGTTGGTCGCCTATCGGCTTGACCAGGAAACCCGAATCGATCCCGACAAGTTTGTCTGGGTCGATGTCAAACGTCCCGAGGCTGTGTAATGAGTCCTGTTGCTGTATTGCGTCTGCCGTTAACCACTGATTTGAGTGGCTTCGTCAGCCTGTTGAACCGCTTGCGCGTGCCCCATCGAGTCAGCGAAGAAGCGGGGGAACAAGTGCTCTGGGTGCCGGATACTGCGCAGTTGGCCGAAGATGTGCGCACCCTGTATCAGCAATACCCGCAAGGCGACGAAAACTACCAGCTGCCCGCCGGCCAACAGTCGAGCAGCCTGCCGCGCTCGGGTTTTGTCCGGCAGCTCAAGGACAGCCCGGTTACATCGCTGATTCTGCTGGCCTGTCTGATCGTCGCCGGCATCACGCTGCTGGGCGACAATCTGCAGGCGGTGAGCTGGCTGACGTTTCTGGATTTCCGCATTCATGGCGATTACGCCAGTTTCAGACCGCTCGCCGATACGCTGGCTGCCGGTCAATGGTGGCGCATCGTCACGCCCATGCTGATTCACTTCGGCATCCTGCACCTGGCCATGAACGCCATGTGGTACTGGGAACTGGGGCGCCGCATTGAGTTGCGTCAAGGCAGCGGGTATCTGCTTGGCCTGACCCTGTTGTTCAGCGCCGTTTCCAACTACGTTCAATACCAGTTCGGTGGGCCGAGCCTGTTTGGCGGCCTGTCCGGCGTGCTGTATGGCTTGCTCGGTCATTGCTGGATCTTTCAAATGCTCGCGCCGAACCCCATCTATCGTTTACCGCGCGGGGTTCTGGTGATGATGCTGGTCTGGCTGGCGTTGTGCCTGTCGGGGCTGGTGAGCATGCTCGGCTTCGGCGAAATCGCCAACGGCGCGCATGTGGGCGGTCTGATCATCGGTTGTGTTACAGGTCTGTTGGGCGGTGCTCTGGCCCGCCGTAACGTTTAAAATCCGCCGCTAATTTGTGGAGTGCCTATGTCCTCTTTTGTTGAAATGATCGAAAACATCACCCCGGACATCTACGAGAGTCTGAAGCTGGCCGTGGAAATCGGTAAATGGTCGGACGGCCGCAAACTGACTCAGGAACAGCGCGAGCTGTCATTGCAGGCGCTGATCGCCTGGGAAGTGCAGAACCTGCCGGAAGATCAACGCATCGGTTACATGGGCCCGCAGGAATGCGCCTCCAAATCCACGACAGTGCCTAACATCCTGTTCAAGTCGGATGCCATCCATTGATCGAGATTGGCCGCGGCGCAGTCAACAAAATGTCAGCGCGCCTTGATGCGCCGCTGGTGCAATACAGCTTTCGTCTGGGCGACAGCGAGATTCCGGTCAACCCGATGATTGGCAAGACCGTGCGCCTTGAGTTCCTTGGCGCGATTCATTGCAGTCATTGCGGACGCAAGACCAAGTCCAGCTACAGTCAGGGCTATTGCTACCCGTGCATGCTCAAGCTGGCGCAGTGCGATATCTGCATCATGAGCCCGGAAAAGTGCCATCACGAACACGGCACCTGCCGCGATCCGGCCTGGGGCGAGCAGTTCTGCATGACCGATCACGTGGTTTACCTGGCCAATTCGTCGGGCGTGAAGGTCGGCATCACCCGCGCCACGCAGTTGCCGACCCGCTGGCTCGACCAGGGTGCAAGTCAGGCGTTGCCGATTATTCGCGTAGCCACTCGCCAGCAGTCCGGTTTCGTCGAAGACCTGCTGCGCAGCCAGGTAGCCGACCGCACCAACTGGCGCGCGCTGCTCAAGGGCGACGCGGTGCCTGTGGACCTTGCCGCCGTGCGCCAGCAATTGTTCGACAGCTGCGCCGAGGGTCTGGCAGGACTGCAAGAACGATTCGGCCTGCAGGCTATCCAATTACTGCATGACGTGGAGCCAATCGAGATCCGTTACCCCGTCGAGGCGTACCCGACCAAGATTGTCAGCTTCAACCTGGACAAGAATCCCATCGCCGAAGGCACGTTGCTGGGGATCAAGGGCCAGTACCTGATTTTCGATACCGGCGTGATCAATATTCGCAAATACACGGCCTATCAACTGGCCGTGCATCAGTAAAAGGACTCCATCATGCGCACCGATCAACCGCAAATGATCTACCTGAAGGACTACCAGGCGCCCGAGTACCTCATCGACGAGACGCACCTGACCTTCGAATTGTTCGACGACCATTCCCTGGTGCACACCCAGCTGGTGATGCGTCGCAATCCGGCCCGTGGCACGGGTCTGCCGCCGTTGGTGCTGGATGGTCAGTTGCTGGAACTGCTGTCGGTCAAGCTCGATGATGTCGAACTGACCAACACCGATTATCAGCTGACCCCGGACCACCTGACGCTGCACCCGAAGGCCGAATCCTTCGTCGTCGACAGCAGCGTGCGAATCCATCCGGAAACCAACACCGCCCTGGAAGGCCTGTACAAATCCAGCGGCATGTTCTGCACCCAGTGCGAGGCCGAAGGTTTTCGCAAGATCACCTATTACCTCGACCGCCCGGACGTGATGAGCAAGTTCACCACGACCCTGAGCGCCGACAAGCACGCCTTCCCGGTCCTGCTCTCCAACGGCAACCCGATTGCCAGCGGGCCGGAAGATGACGGTCGGCATTGGGCAACGTGGGAAGACCCGTTCATGAAACCGGCGTACCTGTTCGCGCTGGTGGCCGGTGATCTGTGGTGTGTGGAAGACAAGTTCACCACCATGAGCGATCGGGAAGTGACCCTGCGCATCTATGTCGAGCCGGAAAACATCGACAAGTGCCAGCACGCCATGACCAGCCTGAAGAAATCCATGCGCTGGGACGAAGAGACCTACGGTCGCGAGTACGACCTGGACATCTTCATGATCGTGGCGGTCAACGACTTCAACATGGGCGCCATGGAGAACAAGGGCCTCAATATCTTCAACTCCAGCGCCGTGCTGGCCCGCGCTGAAACCGCCACCGACGCTGCACACCAGCGGGTCGAGGCCATCGTTGCCCACGAATACTTCCACAACTGGTCGGGCAACCGCGTGACCTGCCGTGACTGGTTCCAGCTGTCGCTCAAGGAAGGCTTCACGGTTTACCGCGATTCCGGCTTCTCGGCGGACATGAACTCGGCCACGGTCAAGCGCATTCAGGATGTGGCTTACCTGCGCACCCACCAGTTCGCCGAAGACGCCGGACCCATGGCCCATGCCGTGCGCCCGGACAGCTTCATCGAGATTTCCAATTTCTACACGCTGACCGTGTACGAAAAAGGCTCGGAAGTGGTCGGCATGATCCATACCTTGTTGGGCGCCGAAGGTTTCCGCAAAGGCAGTGATCTGTACTTTGAACGCCACGACGGCCAAGCGGTGACCGTCGACGATTTCGTCAAAGCCATGGAAGACGCCAATGGCGTCGACCTGACGCAGTTCAAGCGCTGGTACAGCCAGGCTGGCACGCCGCGTCTTGCGGTGAGCGAGTCCTACGACAGCGCCGCGAAAACCTACAGCCTGACCTTCCGCCAAAGCTGCCCAACCACGCCGGGCCAGCCAGGCGACGCGAAGAAGCCCTTCGTGATTCCGGTTGCGCTGGGCCTGCTGGACAAGCAGGGCGGCGAAGTGTCGTTGCATCTGCAAGGTGAAGCGGCTGCGTCGGGCACTACCCGCGTGATTTCCGTCACCGAAGCCGAGCAGACCTTCACCTTTATCAACGTTGCCGAACAGCCGTTGCCGTCGCTGCTGCGGGGTTTCTCGGCCCCGGTGAAACTGAGCTTCCCGTATAACCGCGATCAGCTGATGTTCCTCATGCAGCATGACAGCGACGGCTTCAATCGCTGGGACGCCGGGCAGCAGCTGTCGGTGCAAGTCCTGCAGGAATTGATCGGCCAATATCAGCAAGGTCAGGACATGGTCCTCGATCAGCGTCTGGTCGCCGCGCTGGGCACGGTCCTGGCGGACACCTCGCTGGATCAGGCAATGATCGCCGAGATGTTGTCGTTGCCGGGCGAAGCTTATCTGACCGAGATCAGCGAAGTGGCTGACGTGGATGCGATCCACGCCGCTCGCGAATTCGTCCGCAAGCAACTGGCGAACAGCCTGTTCGACGCGTTGTGGTCGCGCTACACCAGCAACCGCGAGGTGTCGAAAGCCACGCCTTATGTGGCCGAAGACGAACACTTTGCCCGTCGCGCCCTGCAAAACATTGCCTTGTCGTACTTGATGCTCAGCGGAAAGCCGGAAGTTCTGGCCGCCACCATCGAGCAATTCGACACCAGCGACAACATGACCGAACGCCTCACCGCGCTGGCTGTATTGGTCAATTCGCCATTCACCGCCGAGAAGGACAAAGCGCTGACGGTGTTTGCGGAAAACTTCAAGGACAACCCGCTGGTCATGGACCAATGGTTCAGCGTTCAGGCCGGCAGCACCTTGCCGGGCGGTCTGGATCGGGTCAAGGCGCTGATGCAGCATCCGGCGTTCAACATCAAGAACCCGAACAAAGTCCGCGCCCTGATCGGCGCGTTCGCGGGGCAGAACCTGATCAACTTCCATGCGGCGGACGGCTCCGGCTATCGCTTCCTGGCCGATCTGGTCATCCAGCTCAACGCCTTCAACCCGCAGATCGCGTCACGCCAATTGGCACCGCTGACCCGCTGGCGCAAATACGACAGCGCCCGTCAGGCGCTGATGAAGGCCGAACTGGTGCGCATCCGTGATTCGGGTGAGCTGTCCAGTGACGTGTACGAAGTGGTGAGTAAAAGCCTGGCCGAGTAATCGCCAGCTGTAGGTAAAGGGCCTGACGCGCAAGCGGACAGGCCTTTTTTTATGTGGGAATTTTTTGAGGGTTCGCTTCATGTAGGGGCTTTCCAGCACCCTCCATGGCGGTTTCATACAAGTCAGTGCGGAGTCGGCTGGCAGAGATCTCCTGCGACAAAGCCCATCCTTTCGCTTCGTGCTGCGGCGACCCTGATCGTCGCGCACATCATCCCGATTGAGGTGTGGACTTTGTTGATGAATGGGCGAAATACGCTGGTAATGCTGGGGCTGTTTGCACTTGGGCAAGAGGCGATGGCCAACGCGCAGATAACCAAAGAGCAGCAGTTGCAGGTCGGCAGTGTCGAATTGAATCTGGGTGTCGGGTTGTTGAACGGCAAGTCCGAGGAAAAAGTCTACAACCGTGGCGAAAAACTCAGTCAGTTGAACTGGGACATCAAACAGGTTCCCACCTTGCATCTGGGCCTGACCTACCACGCACTGGACTGGCTTTCCCTCGACGTGCGCGGCTGGACGCGCATGAGCGCGGGCAACAGTCACATGAAAGATTACGACTGGGCGTATGAGGACGCCGACTGGAGCCACTATTCGGATCACCCGGACACGCGTCTCAAGAATGCCTGGCAGGCGGAGTTGGCAGCGACAGTCTGGGGGCTCAAGCGTGACGACCTTGCCCTTGGCGTGATGGCCGGTTATCAGCGCAACCAGTTCGATTGGGAGTCCCGTGGCGGCAGCTACATCTACTCCTCTGACTATGGTTATCGTGATCGAGCCGGCGAGTTGCCGGCCGGAGCCAAAGTCATCAGTTATAAACAGAGCTACGCCACTCCCTTTCTCGGTCTTGTTGGTATCTACAACCACCAGAACTGGACCCTTGAAGGCCGCTTCAAGTACAGCCAGTGGGTGAATGCCAGGGACTTCGACACCCATCACATGCGCGACCTGACGTTTGCCGGCAATCACGGCAATACGGGTCGGATGCAAAGCGTGGCGCTGGGACTGACGTACAGTTTCAATCCGCAGTTTTCGGTAAAAGCGGGGCTTGATCATCAGGTCTACGCTGAGGCGAAAGGGTCCATGCTGCTCAAGAACAAAACGACTGGTAACAGCCAGCGATACGGCGACGATGCCAGCTCTCAGGCCAACAGAACCACTGTTTCGACATTAGCGGTGGCCTACCAGTTCTGAACTAGATTGCCGATATCGGCCAGCACGCAGGGGTCGTAGGACCGGCTTTAGCCGGGAGGGCGGAAGGTCTGACGACGCAACTGCTGCGAATGTACCGGTCTGCTCCCGGCTAAAGCCGGTCCTGCAAAGGGTTGTGTGATGGGGAGATCAAGTCGGCGTCTGCAACGAGCTACATCTCTGCCACATCAGCTTTACTGATACCCAAACAATCACAAGAGGCGCGCTTAACAAAAGATAACGTCTTGTCGATTGTCACGGCTTTCCAAAGCTGGATAGGATAGGTCTGCTTCCGAAAGGCTAGGGCTAGAGCGTTTGCAGCTGTTCTGCAAGGGGTGGCCTGTCTTCGGTGGACCTAATAACAATAAAAGGGGAACGCTCCATGAGTGAGCCTGCATATCGGCGCACCCAGTCCAGTGCGGACGCGGCCATTGGCCGTTTACTGGCACTACGCACAGGCAAGCCCCCGGCTAAATCCTGCTCGCTGCTCGCTATTTTGATGCTCGCGGGTTTCATGACCCATTCCATGGCGGCAACCGACAGCGCGCAGCGCAGCGCTGGCGGTGATCCTGCAGCGCTTTACTCCATTGAATCTGCCAAATCGGCTCGCGGTCTGTTGCTGGACGTAACCCACGCTGGCGCAAGGCTGGTAGTGGTGGGTGATCGCGGCCACATCCTGTACTCCGACGATCAAGGCAAAACCTGGACCCAGGCCAAAGTGCCGACTCGACAGCTGCTCACTGCGGTGTATTTCGTCGATGAAAAACACGGCTGGGCGGTTGGCCATGATGCGCAGATTCTCGCCAGCAGCGACGGCGGCGCGACCTGGGGCAAGCAGTTCGAAGACCTCAAGCGCGAAGCACCTTTGCTGGATGTCTGGTTCAAGGACCTCAGCACCGGCTTTGCCGTCGGCGCCTATGGTTCGTTGATGACCACTACCGACGGCGGCCAGCATTGGCAAGACGCCAGCGACCGCCTCGACAACGAAGACCAGTATCACCTTAACGGGATTGCCCAGGTCACTGACGCAGGCTTGTTCATCGTTGGCGAGGCGGGTGCCATGTTCCGTTCGGCTGACGATGGTCAGAGTTGGGAAAAGCTCGAAGGCCCTTATCAAGGCTCGCTGTTTGGTGCTATCGGCACGGGTCAGGCCGGCACACTGCTGGTCTACGGACTGCGCGGCAATCTGTATCGCTCGACGGATTTCGGCGACACCTGGAGCCCTATCGAATTGAGGGCTGCGCGTGGCCCGCTGGAGTTCGGCCTGTCCAACGCAACCTTGCTGGCTGACGGCTCACTGGTGCTGGTGGGTAATGGCGGCAGTGTCATGCGCAGTACCGACGATGGCCTGACGTTTGAGGTTTATAACCGTCCTGACCGGATTTCGCTGTCCGGCGTGACGGGTGATGCACAGGGCAATCTGATTCTGGTCGGGCAGGGTGGCGTTCGCCGTACCTCGCCGACCGGCGCCGAATCGACCCAACAATAAGAATTATCAAGGCGGGATCCGGCATGAGTAATCTCCATCAGACTCAGCAGCACAACAACGACAAGGCCACGCTTCTTGAACGGTTGATTTTCAATAATCGGCCGGCAGTGATCGTCATTTGCCTGCTGGTGAGCGCCTTTCTGTTCTGGCAGGCCACGCTGGTCCGCCCCTCCACCAGTTTCGAAAAGATGATCCCCCTGGAGCATCCATTCATTCAGAAAATGATGGAACACCGTAACGACCTGGCCAATCTGGGCAATACGGTGCGGATTTCTGTCGAAGCGGTGGATGGCGACATCTTTTCCAGGCAGTACATGGAAACCCTGCGCGAAATCAACGACGAGGTGTTTTATATACCCGGTGTTGATCGTTCCGGACTCAAGTCGTTGTGGAGCCCGAGCGTGCGCTGGACCGAAGTGACCGAGGAAGGTTTCGCCGGTGGCGAGGTGATTCCGCAGAGCTATAACGGTTCGGATGACAGCCTGGATTTGCTGCGCAACAACGTGCTCAAGTCCGGTCAGGTTGGCCGACTGGTGTCCAACGACTTCAAATCGAGCATCGTCGATGTGCCGCTGCTGGAGTCCTACCCGGACCCTGAAGACCAGGGCAAGCTGATCAAGCTGGACTACCAGCAGTTCTCCCATCAACTGGAAGAAAAAATTCGCGACAAGTACCAGGCGCAGAACCCCAACATCAAGATTCACATTGTCGGTTTCGCCAAGAAAGTCGGCGACCTGATTGATGGCCTGTTGATGGTGGTGCTGTTCTTTGGCGTGGCGTTCCTGATTACCCTGGTCCTGCTGATCTGGTTTACCCGCTGCATTCGCAGCACGATCGCGGTATTGAGCACCACGTTGATTGCCGTGGTCTGGCAGTTGGGCCTGATGCATGTGGTGGGTTTCGGGCTGGACCCTTATTCGATGCTGGTGCCGTTCCTGATTTTCGCCATTGGTATTTCCCATGGCGTGCAGAAGATTAACGGTATTGCCCTGCAATCCAGCGACGCCGAGAACGCCCTGACGGCGGCGCGACGTACTTTCCGCCAGCTGTTCCTGCCGGGCATGATTGCGATTCTGGCCGATGCGGTGGGGTTCATCACCCTGCTGATCATCGACATCGGTGTGATTCGCGAGCTGGCGATTGGCGCGTCGATTGGTGTCGCAGTCATCGTCTTTACCAACCTGATTCTGTTGCCTGTGGCGATTTCCTACGTCGGCATCAGCAAAAGAGCGGTCAGCCGCAGCAAGAAGGATTCGGTTTCCGAGCACCCGTTCTGGCGCCTGCTGTCGAACTTCGCCAGCGCCAAAGTCGCGCCGGTGTCCATCGCGCTGGCGGTGCTGGCCTTCGGCGGCGGGCTTTGGTACAGCCAGAACCTGAAGATCGGCGACCTTGACCAGGGCGCGCCGGAATTGCGCCCGGATTCGCGTTACAACAAGGACAACAGTTTCATCATCAACAACTACTCCACCAGTTCCGACGTGTTGGTGGTGATGGTCAAGACGCCGCGCGAAGGCTGCTCGGCGTATCCGACCCTGTCAGCGATCAACGAACTGACCTGGAAGATGGAGAACACGCCGGGCGTGCAATCGGCGATTTCCCTGGTGACCGTATCCAAACAGATGATCAAAGGCATGAACGAGGGCAACCTGAAATGGGAATCCCTGTCGCGCAACAAGGACGTGCTCAATAGTTCCATCGCCCGGGCTGACGGCTTGTACAACAACGATTGCTCACTGGCGCCGCTGTTGATTTTCCTCAATGACCACAAGGCCGAAACCCTGGATCGGGCGGTGCATGCGGTGCAGGATTTTGCCAAGGAGAATAACCGCGAAGGCCTGGAATTCCTGCTCGCAGCGGGTAACGCCGGGATTGAAGCGGCCACCAACGAAGTGATCAAACAGACCGAGATGACCATTCTGATCCTGGTCTACATCTGCGTCGCGACCATGTGCATGATCACCTTCCGCTCCTGGGCGGCGACCTTGTGTATCGTCTTGCCGCTGGTGCTGACATCGGTGCTGGGTAACGCGTTGATGGCGTTCATGGGGATCGGCGTCAAGGTCGCGACCTTGCCGGTGATTGCCTTGGGCGTGGGGATCGGCGTCGATTACGGCATTTATGTCTACAGTCGCCTGGAAAGCTTCCTGCGCGCCGGATTGCCGTTGCAGGAAGCCTATTACGAAACGCTGAAGTCTACGGGCAAGGCGGTGCTGTTCACGGGATTGTGTCTGGCCATTGGCGTGTGCACCTGGATTTTCTCGGCGATCAAGTTCCAGGCGGACATGGGCCTGATGCTGACCTTCATGCTGCTGTGGAACATGTTCGGCGCGTTGTGGCTATTGCCGGCACTGGCGCGGTTCCTGATCAAACCGGAGAAGATGGCGGGCAAGGTGGGGAATTCGTTGTTTTCCCATTGACGTGTGTTCATCCGTAGGAGCGGCTTCAGCCGCAAGCGACGCGCTGCCGGCTGAAGTCGGTCCTACGGATTACCTTGCCCCAACACCACACTCAACGCATTCCTGGCATCGTCGAGTTGCACCAGCGTCGCATGCCGGGCGCCGAGGGCGTCGCGGTTCTGGATGGCGGTAAGGATTGCCTTGTGACGCGGCAGCGCCAGTTCGTGCAGATTGGGCCGGCGATTGGAGTGCTTGAGGGCTTCACGCAGCGCCAGCGACAGCATATTGCACAGGTGCGAAAGCAGGTCGTTGTGGGTTGCGTCGGCGATGCGGCTGTGGAAATCCAGGTCGGGCTGCAACAACGCTTCAGGCGTCGGTGCGGCCTCCATGCGTTGGTAGGCTTCGTCGATGGAGGCGATTTCTTCGTCGGTGGCGTGCTGGGCGGCCAACGCGGCCACTGCCGGCTCAATGACTGCACGCACACTGGTGAGCAGGTTGAAGAATTCGTTTTGCGGGGTGCTCTGCATGACCCAATGCAAGACGTCCGGATCAAGCAAGTGCCATTCCTTACGCGCTTTGACGACAGTGCCTACGCGCGGGCGGGAATAGACCAGGCCTTTGGCGACCAGAACGCGAGTGGCCTCACGCAGGACCGGCCGACTGACCGCATATTCTTCGCACAGCAAGGCTTCGGCGGGCAGCTTTTCGTCAGGCTTGAAGCGCCCGGAGACGATCTGCATGCCAAGTTCCTGGACGATGCGGGCGTGCATGCTTTTACGGTCGGAAGGCTTTCGGTAATCCATGGGAACGCAAGTCGATCCTGAGCGATGAATGCGGCGCATCATAGCATTGGCGCACGATTGCAGGAGATAGCGCGCTTGCGTAGGACCGGCTTTAGCCGGGAGAGCGTTCTCCCGGCTAAAGCCGATCCTACAGAGCTGTCAATCAATGCGAATGACGCGGCACCTCGGCGCCACGGCAGCCCACCAGGAAGTCAAAATCGCAGCCTTGGTCGGCCTGCAACACGTGCTCGACATACAACTCACGATAACCACCGACCAACAGTTTTGGCGGGGCTTGCCAGTCGGCGAGGCGGGCGGCCAGTTCGGCATCGGAGATATCCAGATGCAGGCGACCCGTCGCGCAATCGAGTTCGATCCAGTCACCTTCCTGCACCACTGCCAGCGGTCCGCCAGCAGCAGCTTCCGGCGCCACGTGCAAAACCACGGTGCCGTAGGCGGTGCCGCTCATGCGCGCATCGGAAATCCGCACCATGTCAGTCACTCCTTGGGCGAGCAGCTTGGCGGGCAGACCCATGTTGCCGACCTCGGCCATGCCTGGATAACCCTTGGGGCCGCAGTTTTTCATGACCATGACCGAGTTGGCGTCGATGTCCAGATCGGGATCGTTGATCCGCGCCTTGTACATGTCGAAGTTCTCGAAGACCACGGCGCGGCCCCGGTGCTGCATCAATGATGCGGTGGCGGCGGACGGTTTGAGCACTGCGCCCAATGGCGCAAGGTTGCCACGCAGCACGCAGATACCGCCATCGGCGCGGATCGGGTTGTCCAGGGCGCGGATCACTTCGTCTTCACCGTAGATCGGTGCGTTTTGGGTGTTTTCGCGGATGGATTTGCCGTTGACAGTCAGTGCGTCAGGATTGGGCAGCAACTTGGCCTCATCCATGCGGCGCAGCACGGCGGGCAAGCCACCGGCGTAGTAAAACTCTTCCATCAGGAAGCGGCCGGACGGCTGCAAGTCGACGATGGTCGGCATGCCTCGGCCCATACGTGTCCAGTCGTCCAGCTCCAGATCCACGCCAATGCGTCCGGCGATGGCTTTGAGGTGGATCACGGCGTTGGTCGAACCGCCGATGGCAGCGTTGACCCGTATCGCGTTTTCAAAGGCCTCTTTAGTGAGGATCTTCGACAGGCGCAGGTCTTCGCGGACCATCTCCACCGCGCGCATGCCCGACATGTGCGCCAGCACATAGCGACGTGAATCCACGGCCGGGATCGCGGCGTTGTGCGGCAGGGAAGTGCCCAATGCTTCAGCCATGCAGGCCATGGTCGATGCCGTGCCCATGGTGTTGCAGGTACCGGCCGAGCGCGACATGTCGCCTTCCGCCGCGAGGAAGTCATCGAGGGTGATCTGCCCGCCTTTATAGGCTTCGTGCATTTGCCAGACCACGGTGCCGGAGCCGATGTCCTTGCCTTTGTGCTTGCCGTTGAGCATTGGCCCACCAGTAACGACGATGGCCGGAACGTCACAACTGGCCGCGCCCATCAGCAACGCCGGTGTGGTTTTGTCGCAGCCGGTGAGCAACACCACGCCGTCAATGGGATTGCCGCGAATCGCTTCTTCGACGTCCATGCTGGTCAGGTTGCGGGTGAACATCGCGGTGGGGCGCAGGTTGGATTCGCCGTTGGAGAACACCGGGAATTCCACCGGCCAGCCACCGGCCTCGATCACGCCGCGCTTGACGTGTTCGGCGATCTGTCGGAAGTGCGCGTTGCAGGGCGTCAGCTCGGACCATGTGTTGCAGATGCCAATAATCGGCTTGCCTTGAAATTGATGATCGGCGATGCCCTGATTCTTCATCCAGCTGCGGTACATAAAGCCGTTCTTGTCGGCAGTACCAAACCATTGGGCAGAACGCAGGGTGGGTTTTTTATCGGAATCAGACATGATCGGCTCTCTTATTGTAAGACTTAATTGCATTTCTGACGGTTAAAGTAAGCGTAAATTCGCCTCATTGGAAGAGTTGTGAGCTAAATAGTAATACTATATAGTCGGTTTTCAATGAGGGCATGACCCTGGCAAAAGCTCACGCTCCAAGCCAGAGGCGGCCCCAGAGGTTCCATAACAAAAACAATTGGAGACCGCTTTCATGAGCCAGGAACTCAGGCTTATTCGCCGCATCACCCTGAAATTGATCCCCTTTCTGATTCTGCTTTACCTGATCGCTTACGTTGACCGGTCCGCCGTGGGCTTCGCCAAGCTGCACATGAGCGCGGACATCGGCATCGGTGATGCGGCTTATGGCTTGGGTGCCGGTCTGTTCTTCATCGGCTATTTCCTGTTGGAAATCCCCAGCAACCTGATGCTTGAACGATTCGGCGCACGCCGCTGGTTCGCCCGCATCATGATCACCTGGGGCGCAATCACCATCGGCATGGCGTTCGTGCAGGGCGCGCACAGCTTCTATGTGATGCGTTTCCTGCTGGGCGCGGCGGAAGCCGGCTTCTTCCCTGGCGTGCTGTACTACATCACCCAGTGGTTTCCGGTTCGCCATCGCGGCAAGATCCTTGGCCTGTTCATCCTTTCCCAACCCATCGCCATGATGATTACCGGCCCCGTGTCCGGCGGTCTGTTGGGCATGGATGGCGTACTCGGCCTGCACGGCTGGCAGTGGCTGTTCATCGTGATCGGTACGCCGGCGATTCTGCTGACCTGGCCGGTCCTGCGCTGGTTGCCGGACGGTCCGAAACAAGTCAAATGGATGGATCAGGCCGAGAAAGACTGGCTCACCGGCGAACTGAAAAAAGACCTCGAAGAGTACGGCCAGACCCGGCACGGCAATCCGCTGCACGCTCTGAAAGACAAGCGCGTGTTGCTGCTGGCGCTGTTCTATCTGCCAGTAACGCTGAGCATTTATGGCCTGGGCCTGTGGTTGCCGACGTTGATCAAGCAGTTCGGCGGCACTGATCTGGTGACCGGCTTTGTGTCGTCAGTGCCTTACATCTTCGGCATCGTCGGTCTGTTGATCGTGCCGCGCAGTTCCGACCGCCTCAATGACCGTTACGGACATCTGGCGGTGCTTTATGTGCTCGGCGCCATCGGCCTGTTCCTCAGTGCCTGGTTGACCATTCCGGTCGCACAACTGGCGGCCTTGTGTCTGGTGGCGTTTTCTCTGTTTTCCTGCACCGCCGTGTTCTGGACGCTGCCGGGACGGTTCTTTGCCGGCGCCAGCGCCGCAGCCGGGATCGCCTTGATCAACTCGGTCGGCAACCTGGGCGGTTACATCGGCCCGTTCGTGATCGGCGCGCTCAAGGAATACACCGGCAATCTTGCGTCCGGGCTGTATTTCCTGTCTGGCGTGATGGTCTTCGGCCTGGTGCTGACCGGCGTGGTTTATCGCCTGTTGGAGCGCAAACATGTCTTGCCCGCCAGCGATTTCGCGGCGAGCGCGCGCAGCCGCCAGGCCTGATCTGGTGGAGCGAGGTTTGCCCGCGAAAGCATCGGATCAGTCGACGCGTACATCAACTGGTTGACCGATTCGCGGGCAAGCCTCGCTCCAACGACCCACTATCTGAAGGAGATTTATCATGAATTTAGTGCAATTCGAATTGAGCAACGGCCAGCGTCGCGTCGGTCTGGTGGATGGCGATCTGATCCGCGAAGTGCAGGGCGCACAGAGCGTGCGCGAATTGGCGTTGTCGGCCATTGATGCGGGCGTCGATCTGGCTCGGCAGGTCGACAGCCAAGGCCTCGGTGACAGCCACGATTATGCGCAACTGCTCAGCGAACAGCGCATCCTGCCACCGCTGGACCATCCCGATCCTGCGCACCTGTTGGTCAGCGGCACAGGTTTGACCCATCTGGGCAGCGCTTCGGCGCGGGACAAGATGCACCAGCAGGCGGGCGACGAAGCGTCGATGACCGACACCATGCGCATCTTCAAATGGGGCGTGGAGGGTGGCAAACCCGAGGCCGGTCAGGCGGGCGTGCAACCTGAATGGTTCTACAAAGGCGATGGCGGCATCGTCGTGCGCCCCGGTGCTGCGTTTGCCTTGCCACCTTTTGCCGAAGACGGCGGCGAAGAGCCAGAACTCAGCGGCCTATACGTGATTGGCAACGACGGCAAGCCGTATCGCCTGGGTTTCGCCATCGGCAACGAATATTCCGATCACATCATGGAGCGCAGGAATTACCTGTATCTGGCCCATTCCAAGCTGCGCGCCTGTTCGTTCGGCCCTGAGCTGCGGGTTGGCGAACTGCCACAGAATCTGGCTGGCACCAGTCGAGTCATTCGTGATGGCGCCGTGCTGTGGGAGAAGGAATTCCTCAGCGGCGAAGCCAACATGTGCCACAGCCTGGAAAACCTTGAATATCACCACTTCAAATATGCGCAGTTCCTGCGTCCAGGCGACGTGCATGTGCATTTCTTCGGCACCGCGACCCTGTCGTTTGCCGACGGCATTCGCACCCAGCCGGGCGACCAGTTTGAAATCAGCCAGGCCGAATTCGGCAAGCCACTGGTCAATGGGATCGCCGCCACTGAAGCCGCGTTTCAGCCGGGGGGGATTGGCAGGCTTTGACACTCGTTTGGGCATACATCGGTAGAAGGGGACTTGTCCCCGAAGACGTCGGTGCAAGCGCAGAGGATCTTTCCCGGCAATCCTGACGCCTTCCCGGACAAGTCCGGTCCTACCGAGTCAACGCAACCTGGTAGGAGGGGACTTGTCCCCGAAGACGTTGTCTGCCGTCGTTTTTTGCGTCGTAACGTACATATCCAATAAAAATAACGAGGTGTGCACATGACCAACACTACTGTGCCCGTCGAAGCCTTCGACGAGGATGCTTTCGAGGACCGGATTTATCGCAAGGTGAACTGGCGGATCATCCCGCTGTTCATTGCCTGTTTCCTGTTCGCCTATCTGGATCGGGTCAATATCAGTTTTGCCAAGTTGCAGATGCAGAGCGATCTGGGTTTCAGCGAAACGGTTTACGGCCTCGGCGCCAGCCTGTTTTTCGTCGGCTATTTCCTGTTCGAAGTGCCCAGCAACATGCTGCTGCACAAGATCGGCGCGCGGGTCTGGATCGCGCGGATCATGGTGAGCTGGGGCATTACCTCGGCCTGCATGATGTTCGTGCAGAACGAATTCTGGTTCTACACCATGCGTTTTTTGATCGGCGTGATGGAAGCGGGCTTCGTCCCCGGTGTGCTGTATTTCTTTACCCAGTGGTATCCGGGTAATCGCCGGGCGCGGGTCAATTCCTACTTCAAGAGTTCGATCTGCCTGTGCGGTATCGTCGGCGGTCCGATTGCCGGTTTGATTCTCGGCCATTTCGATGGCGTGCTGGGCATGCCCGGCTGGCGCTGGCTGTTTCTGCTTGAGGGCATCCCTTCGGTGCTGCTCGGCGTTGTCGTGTTCTGGTTCGTCTGCGACCGGATCGAAGACGCGCCGTGGTTGAACGACCGGGAGAAGAAAGTCGTGCTGGCGCGGATGGCCAAGGAAGTGCAGCCGCAGATTCCCCAGACCTTCAAGGACATCTGGAAACACCCGACCACTTACGTGATGTCGATGATTTATCTGTGCCTGGTGATGGCGCTGACCGGCCTGCTGTTCTGGATGCCGCAGTTGATCAAGACCGCCGGTGTGGCCGACACCATGAACATCGGGCTGTTGACGGTCATTCCGTATCTGGGCGCGGTGGTTGGCAATCTGCTGATCGGTGCCAGCTCGGACCGCCATGGCGAGCGGCGCTGGCACATGGCGGGTTGCGCCGCGCTGACCGCTGCCGGGTATCTGGTCTGCGCCAGCTTCCCGGGGCAACTGGTTCCGTTAATGGTCGGCATGACCATGATCATGACCGGAATCATCGCCTGGATGCCGATCTTCTGGACCATTCCGCCGCGCTTTCTCAGCGGTCTGGCTGCGGCTGCGGGCATCGCGCTGATCAACTCCATTGGTCAGCTCGGCGGGATCATCGCACCGTTCATGGTCGGCCGGATCAAGGACTTGACCGGTGTGGCCACGCCCGCGCTGTACGTGCTGTGCGCCGTCTGCGTGCTGGCCACCGCGCTGATTATCTGGGGCATACCGAATCGTTATTACGTGCGTGAGACCATTCACGACAAGCCAATTGCATCAGCGGTACAAGCTCCGGCATGACCGAGCAAGGCATTTTGGCCTATCATTCGCCTTTTTTATGAAGGCGAATGATATGACCGATGCTCCTGCCACCCTGCACGAATCGCTGAAGATCGCGACCATGCTGGAAATCGACGGCCTGCACGCCTGGGATTTTTTCCTGGGCGAGTTCCTGACGCTGGAATGCATGGACGGTCGCGAGCGCAAGACCTGGCGTTTCACGATTGAGCAGATTCAGGCGGCGACGTTCGACGCAGCGCTGCAAAGCTGGACGATCAGCGACGGCACCAGCGATTACAGCCTCAAATGCCTGGAAGCATTCACGCCGAGCAATGACGTGGACGAGCTTGAAGAGGACGCAGCGGTATAAAACCAATCCGGGGCAGGCAGTGTCATAGAGGTGAATCTCGCGTCGATGGCGCCCGATAACAATTCAGAAGAGATCTGCCCATGACTCGTAAACTCCTGCCGTTGCTGACGCTAGTCAGCGCAATGAGCGCTCTGCCGCTACAGGCTCAAAGCATGACCGACTACGACGTACTGATCGGCTCATATACCCAGGGTGCCAGCGAAGGCATCTACCGTTATCGTTTCGACAGCCAGACCGGCAAGCTCGACGCCAAGCCGCTGCAAGTGATCAAAAGCGAAAATCCGTCCTGGCTCACCCTGTCCAAAGATCAGCGACATATGTTCGCGGTCAACGAAAACGGCCCGGGTGGCAGCGATGTGGTGGGCAAGGTCAGCAGCTTTGCCATTGACCCCAAGAGCCATGAAGTGACGCCGATCAATCAAGTGGTCAGCCGTGGCGACGAGCCGACCCATTCGAGCCTGAGCCCGGATGAGCGTTTCCTGTTTGTCTCCAACTACGCGGTGCATCCCGATCCGGGCGGTGCCCTGGCGGTAATTCCCGTCGGCAAGGACGGCAAGCTGTCTGACGTTGCGCAAGTCAGCAATAATCACGGCGCCAGCAAGGTCAACGCGGAACGCCAGGCGTCTTCCCACGTGCACTCGGCGGTGCCAACGCCGGACGGCAAGTATCTGGTGGCCAGCGATCTGGGTGCCGACAAGCTGTTCGTGTTCGGTTACGACGGCCAGAAACCCCAACCGTTGCAGCCCGCCAAACATCCGACTGTAGAACTGGCGCCGGGCAGTGGTCCTCGGCATCTGTTGTTCAGCAAGGACGGCAAGCACGCCTGGCTGACCCTGGAAATGCTCGCCCAGGTGGCGGTATTCGATTACCACGATGGCGCGTTCAAACAGACGCAGCTGGTGGACCTGAAGAATAAAGGCGTGCAGCAGAAAGTCGGCGCGGGTGGTTTGCACACCTCGGCGGACGGCAAGTTCCTGTACGTGGCCAATCGCGGCGAGGCCAATCAGTTGCTGGTGTTCGCCATCGACGGCAAAGGTCAGCTCAAGGAAATTCAGCGCCGTTCCGTGGAAGGCACCGAGCCTCGGGAGTTCAGTTTTGACCCGAGCGGCCAGTTCATGCTGATCGCCAACCAGAAAAGCAATCAGATTGTTACCGTCAAGGTCGATCCGAAAACCGGATTGCTCGGCGAGACGGTGCAAAAAGTCGACTTCGACTCGCCTTCGGACTTCCGTTTCCTGACGCGCAAGTAGCGGTGGATCGACGCCAGCCCGCCAGATACGCGGGCTGGCGTATGTATTAATCCGGCTGATATGAGCTAGTGCTACAAAACATTTCGAATGATCGGCCCTCGGGGGTAAGTTTGAGTCACGGCCAAGACGGTCAAGACTTGAAACGAAGCTTTTACAGAACATCCGAGGGTTACCGCCATGAACTTCAATATCTTCTCCATCATCGCCGCGTCTGCCATCTCCGCCACTGTTGCGCTGCCAGCCCACGCCAGTGTCGAAGTTGCCGACAAAAAAGCTCACTCTACCCAGACTTACTCCCCCAAGTATCTGCAACAAAGCGCCAGGTTCTACGCCGCACTGGATCACAAGATTCAACAATGAACGTATCTAACACGTGAATCCATTCCCCGTTAATGAACGGTTCAATACCGGGGAATGGATTCGCAATAAAAGTTGTATGCAGTAGCCGCCGCTTTCGCGAGCATGTTCGCTTACTCAGGTTTTTGCGACCACTGATCATTGCGTATCAGACCCTGCAAATTCTGCCCGGTGAGCCTGCTCGCGAAAGCGTCAGATGAATTCCCTTTAGCCCGCGCCTGTACAGGTTCGCGGGCTTTTTTTTATCTTGATTCTGGTTCGCCCATTATCAACCGACCTGATATCCGCTATGCCCAACCATCGTTTTTCAATAGTGCGCTTTTCCGCGATTCTGTCGGCCTGGAAACACATCACGGAGTTACAACCATGGCCACCGCCATTCTTCATTCAATCAAACAAGGCGCTTATATCGCCATTTCGCTTTATGTTGTTTTCATCGCCGTGGTCACTGTTACCAGCATGAATCCACAACTGACAACGCCTTCGACGCAAACCCTGGTTGAACGCACTGCGGTTAATGTCCAGGAGCGTGCGTCGTGAGTGGCGGGAAGTTATGGGTAACGGCCGGGCTCGCGGTATTGATCAATGGCGGTTCATTGCTGGGTGTTGGTCAGGGTTCGGTGGGCGGATTGGCGCGCAGTATCGAATGCCGCCACGAGATCGCCCACGCCATTGAACGGTCCAGGGCGCAGAACATGGTGGCGGGGAATCGGCCGGAAAGAGCGGGCGACCTGATTTAAACCTGTGATTTGAGCACGCCGGCCGTTAGCGATCAGCTCACACGATAGTTTCACTTAACCATCACCGCCTTGAACAAAGCAGATTCGACGAACCGCTGCAACCAGCCACGCAACCTCGGATAAGGGCTGCCCGTAAACCACTCGGGTTCCACCGCGCTGAATTGCCGGATAAACGGCGCCAACGCAATATCTGCCAACGTCAGATGATCACCGACCAGAAAGTCCCGCTGTTGCAGGCGATCTTCCAGTTGTTGCAGAAACCCTTCAGCCAACTGCCGGTAATGTTGCTGAGGATATTCCGGGTGGCGAACAAAATATTTATAGCGATCCAGATGGACTTTGAAGACCTCATCGTTTTCTTCGATGAGCGCCTGAATCTGGCGTCGTGCATCGCCGTCATTAATCATCAGCCAGTTGTCCGGATCGTTCTGCGCCAGCGCCCAGTGCATGATGTCCAGGCTCTGTTCCAGCACTTGCTCATCAAGGATCAAGACGGGCACCGTGCCT
>Ga0247808_10000216_pt1 | contig 32693 bp, 40 predicted proteins | sample UWRJL089202R1_FD_179914 | JGI IMG/M metagenome (GOLD analysis project Ga0247808, IMG submission 179914) | Plant litter microbial communities from Arlington Agricultural Research Station in Wisconsin, United States - UWRJ-L089-202R-1 | ecosystem: Environmental > Terrestrial > Plant litter >... | reverse complement strand
ATCTTTGGGTTTCAAGTACCGGCTGTAAATACGTTAATTGTGTCATTGTGGCCAGTCTTGGTGCTGCTGGCATTCTTTGCCCTGCAACGAACCAGGAAGAAGATCCCGAGTGAAGTCATGCTGTTTGTACTGCTGGCAACCATCCCCGTACTGAGCGCATTTATTATTAGCGTGACGATTCGTCCATTCTATCTGAGTCGTTACCTGATCGTTGCATTGCCTGCACTGTTTATCTTTATCGCTTGGATGCTTACGCGCTACCGTCGCTGGATTGCGCGCACAGTCAGTGTTATCTTGGTGCTGTTTATTGGGTTACTTTTTACTATTCAGGTCATGAGTCCAAATACTCCAGTGAAAGAAGACTACAAAGATGCCGTGCAGTATCTTGCGCAGAACGCTGGTCCTAGTGATGTTGTTGTTCTGGCGGCACCCTTTACAATTTACCCCGTTGAGTACTACTACAAAGGAACGGCCAAGTTGACGACACAGCCAATCTGGAATCGTTTCGAAGCAGGTTCTGTACCTGCGTTTGATCCCGCGAAACTTGAAGCTGAGACTAAAGCTAATGTCGACTCATATCAGAACGCTTGGCTAATGCTGAGCTATGACCAGGGCTATAACAAAGAGTTAAAAGACTATTATGACCAACACTATCAGAAGGTAGGGGAGCGTAAATTCTCGCCTGGCCTCAGTATCTATGAATACCGTATTCGCTACGACGAACCCCTGACTGTCAGCGACGGTATATAGCGGTATATCCATCTGATGATATAAAACATACTTGACATACATTTCATACTTGTAATACAATAGGGTTATGCACGACAAGAAACTCTTTGGTACGGCAACCGTGGGAACGAAAGGTCAGGTGGTTATTCCAGCTGATGCTCGTGACGCGTTTGATATCAAACCCGGAGATCGTTTGTATGTCGTTGGGTCTACCAAGGCTCAGTGGGTTGGCTTCCTTAAAGAAGATCAGCTCCGCTCAATGGTGGAATCAATCACTGACAATATCGAACAGTATCGTTCCTATCTCAGCGATATTGATAACACAGACAAAAAATAAATTTCATATAACTAAGGACGCACTATGCATCACCACTTAAGCTTGAAGAGCAAGATTATTATCATGCTTTCTGTCATGGCCAGTTTGTTCCTCGTGGCACTGGATCAGACAATTATATCAACTGCTCTCGGCAAGATTGTCGAAGAGTTTAATGCCTACGATTCACTGAGTTGGATCGTGACCGCGTATCTGTTGACAACGACAATTACCGTGCCTATTGCCGGTAAGCTGTCTGACATCTTCGGACGCCGTAACGTCCTACTTGTTGGTGTCGGTATCTTCGTCGCCGGTTCATTCTTTGGTGGTATGAGCCCGAACGTTGTTGACCTCGTTCTGTGGCGTGCCTTCCAGGGTATTGGTGCAGGTATCATTACTGCCAATGCTTTTACGATTGTTGGTGACTTGTTCGCTGCACGTGAACGGGGACGCTGGCAGGGACTTATCGGAGCTGTCTTTGGTTTGAGTTCCGTCATTGGTCCACTTCTTGGTGGGTTCCTGACAGATAACCAACACATTCTCGGTTTAACGACTGACTGGCGCTGGACATTCTTCATTAACGTGCCTATTGGTATTGCGGCCTTTGCGTTGATTACTATCTTTGCACCGCGCCACACGAAGGTGAAGAAGGTGAAGATCGACTTCCTAGGTGCTGGACTGTTAGCAGTCTTCCTAGCTGGCCTCATCCTGGCGGTAGATAACACTGAAGCGATCTTTGCGGGCTTCATGGATGCAACTGGTATCTCGCTTGTCGCACTTCGTATCGCAATGTACACAATCGTTGCTGCAGCCGGAGTTGCATTCGTACTTTGGGAGCGCAAGGTTTCAGAGCCGATCCTCCCAATGTCATTCTTCAAGAAGAAGAACTTCGTCCTGCTTATTACGGTTGCTGCATTATTTGGTGCTGCATTCATGGGTTCAATCTTGTACCTTACACAGTTCAACCAACAGGTCTTTGGCGCAACACCAACTGAATCTGGTTTGATGCTACTTCCACTGATCGGTGGATTAATGCTAACAAGTATTGCTTCAGGTCAAATCATCTCTCGTGTCGGTAAGTACAAGATCTTTATGCAAATCGGTTTCGTACTGGCAACTGCTGGTATGATCGCACTGACGTTCCTTAACCAAGATTCTCCGTACATCCAAGAAGCAATTACTATGTTCTTCATGGGTATGGGTATGGGTGTTGCGATGCCAACACTGAACCTTGCGATTCAGAACGAATTTGAACAGGCGCAACTCGGTGTTGCGACCAGTTCAAGCCAACTATTCCGTAGCCTTGGTTCAACCCTCGGAACCGCGATCTTTGGTGCTGTATTGACGGCTGGTATCCTCACTCACCTTGGAAACATCCAATCAACACCGTACATACAGACTATTAGTCAAAGTGCCCAGGTATCGAAGCTTGGTGATGTGAACGACTCGAACACGATCTTGACCCTTAATATGCCAAGTGTGAAGAAAGAGATTACCGATGGTGCAATCAGCAACATCCAATCCCTCGAGATCCCATCAGCCGCAAAACAGGCTGCACAGACCGAGTTCTTGAACAATCAGAAAGACTTCTCTAGTGTTGTGACACATGCGTTCTCTGATAGCCTGCAGCGTATCTTTATAGTCGCAGCAGTACTGATGTCAGTCTCAACTGTACTAATCTTTATGCTGAAAGAGCGTCCGCTCAAGATGGCGAAAATGACAGATACGCCCGGCGAACTGTAGCAGTATTTACAATCTAGTGACAAAAATCAAAAAAGAGCTTGTGCTCTTTTTTGATTTGACATATGATAAAAACAATAGCGTGATGGCAGACGCATTCTTGACTGTTTCTATTGAAATTGATACTATTAGTGATGTGTTTCACGCCAAGCTTATATTTTAAAGGTCGGAGTGCGTGAAGCTGTACATAGTACAAGGAGTACATTACTACATGCCTATAGCAATCGAATTTGTGTCCTCGCGGCGCAAAAAGATCGCAGTGGATGTGGTGCCCGCCGATTGGCGACTATTTATCGCACACTAAGCAATCTCTAGATCCTAGAGTTGCAACACAAAAAGAAAACACCCCAAGGCACCGGGGTGTTTTCGCTTTTATAAGGATCTGTTAGTTTTCGAGCTTCTGATCGATCAACTTAGTCAGTTCTGATGTGCTTCCTTGAACAAGTGCGCTTGAAACTTCATCGGATAGTTTTTCGCCGTTCAAGTAGAACGTAGGTGTTGCATTTACACCGAGCTTCTTACCGAGCGCTAGGTCGAAATTAATCTTCTTTGTTACGCCTGATGCAGCAAGATCAGTTGTAAACTTAGCTTGGTCTAGACCTAGTTGTGATGCGTAGCTTACGAATTGGTCAGTACGAGCTGTGCCGTTTAACGTACCCCATTCACTTTGTGATTCAAAGATCAGGTTGTGCATGTCCCAGTATTTGCCCTGAAGACCAGCTGCTTCGACAGCTGAGGCTGCGGCCTTGGCGTTCGGGTGCAAGCTTGTAAGAGGGAAGTTGCGGTAGATGAATGCAACCTTGTCTTTGTAGTCTTCGGTAATAGATTTGATCTGTGGGTGTGCACCACCACAGCTTGGACACTGGAAGTCGCCGTACTCTACGAGCGTGACTTTGCTATCAGTGTTTCCGAATGTGTGATCGGCGATATTACCATTCTGTTCACTTGCGACGATAACTGTGTTTGTATCGACGTTACTGACGTCGATCGGTGGGTTAGCGCTGCGTGAGTAGATGATTAATCCACCAAAGACAACCACGATAACCGAGCCAAAAATAATCCATGCAACTTTACCCATTAAAGGTTTCCTCCAAAATTTTACTATACTTATTGTAGCAGACTCGGTCTGGGGATCTGACCGTCAGTAGGGTACAATAAACTCTATAATGTTTACGTTCTTATTTATTATCACAGTACTGGTTTTTGTCGGATTGGTGATTGTGGCAGGGGTTCACCCAATGCCTCATTTAGTCAGTCAATTTGAATTAAAGCGTCGCTCAAAAGCAGATAAAGAGGCCAAGTGGCAGCACCGCCGTGAACTATTACTACCCGACGTGTATGCCGCGCTCGCTGCTAAAACGGCGTTATTGATTGTAGCGTTCATCGCACTTGCAATCGTCACCTTTGGCTGGGGCTTTGGACTTGTCTTTGGTATTCTTGGCGTGTTGTTGTATCCAACAATTGCTACCTGGAATTTCGCCGCTACGCAGTCACAGAAGCTCTATGACAAGTATGAACCGCAGTACCTGGATATTATTGTAAAACTTGCGCCGGTCTTCAAAGTGATGCGTTCTGTGGCTGTACCTCGCGTTGAGCCGTATCACCGTTTTGACTCGCGCGAAGAATTGCAAGATATGATCGACCGCTCGAATATTCTGACAGATGATGAACGTAAGCTCATTGTTCATAGCCTTGGATTCAAGCATGAGGTGGTCGAAAGTATCATGACACCGAAGAGCCTTATCAAGACCGTCAATAAGACCGAGTTCCTAGGTCCATTAGTGTTGAGTGAAATTCATGAACTAGGACACAGTCGCCTGCCGGTGATCGGTGAAGATATTGATCATGTTGTGGGGACGCTGCACATTCGTGACCTCTTATCACTCGATGTGAAGAAATCCGTTACAGCCGAAAAAGCGATGGAAGCAAAAGTGTTCTATATTCGGTACGATCAAACACTTGAACACGCTTTGGCTGCATTTATCGAAACGCGTCACCACTTGTTTATTGTGATTAACGAAGCGCGCGAAACGGTTGGGCTACTTACTTTGGAAGACGTTATGGAAGCGCTACTCGGCCGCGAAATCATGGACGAAGATGATGATCACGAAAATGCGCATTCAGTCGCAGCGCACAGAGCTATTCATAATAATGTACCTGAACACCGTGTGGACGTGTAGTAGAAAGCGTACAATAATACTATGCAACCAACACAAGAAGTTACTCCTGTTATTACACCGCCCGTCGTAGAGGTTATACAACCACTTCCTCGGCAACGTCATTACCTTGCCGCCTTCTTCTTTAGCTTTATGTGGGGGACATTCGGCGTCGATCGTTTCTACATGGGGTATATTGGCACGGGTATTCTAAAGCTCATCACTCTTGGGGGATTTGGTATTTGGACGATCATTGACCTATTTATCATCATGGCTGGCGCAATGAACGACAAACAGGGGCAAGAGTTGCTTGGAGTGAAAGAATATAAAAAGTTCGCTCAGAAAACGATCTTATTCTATGCAATTATTCTCGGTGCATTCATTCTGGTGAATGGTATCCTGTTGATCCTTGGAGCCTACCAACTTATCACTGCCTTCCAAGACGGTAGTATCCCGGGACTTGATCAACTTCAGGGCGTCACTGGTGGATCATCCGAACAAAACCAAATCAACGACCTATTAAACCAGTAGTTAGGTAATAGCCGGCTTGTTATCGAGCGAGTGCCAGATATACCAACTCGCAATTGATTCGTAAGGGTGCCAATTATATTCCTTCGCGAGTGCTTCCATCTCTTCAGGCGTTGGTTTTTCACTTAATTCGTATAGTACGTACATGCCGTTTTTGATACCTAGGTCACCGGTAGGAAGGACGTCCATGCGTCCCATACAGAACATCAAGAACATATGAACAGTCCAGACGCCAACACCCTTAATTTGAGTGAGCTCTTTGACAATCTCTTCGTTAGTCAGCGTCTCTAGTTCGTCAAAACGAACCGTTCCTTCGATAACTTTTACGGCCAGGTCCTGTATGTACGTGCCTTTTTGTCGCGACAAACCAACGGCACGGAGTTCTTCGATGTCTTTTTCGAGGATCTGACGTGGGGTAGGAAAATCACCTGGAAATAATGCTAGAAAGCGCTTGGTAATCGTATCGGCAGCTTTCACGCTCAGCTGTTGTGAGATGATACTTTCTACCAGGGCGGGGTAGTAGTTATTATGCGGGACAATGGTAGCTAGACCTGCACGTGCGATAACGGGCGCTAGAATTGGATCGGCGTTTATGAGGTAGTTCTGGGCTTCAAGGAGTGTGGTGGGACTAGAGAGCATTACGTAATCTCGATCGTCTCGCCGTCGATGCGTCGGTATTCGGTACCGGCTGCATCTGCAAACTTTTCAACCATACCATCAACGACTGTTTTTCCGGTCGTGCTCAAGATTGCGTCATGTGTTGGAAACGTAAAGCGTGCACCCACTGCTTTCATAAATTCAATCGCATCCTCAATTTTTAGCCAAGGTGCAGAGATAGGGAGGGCAAGCGTATCGACCGATTTTTCGGGCATCGTAAACGAATCACCAGGGAAGTACAATCGATCATCAATCAGAACACCAACATTCTGTACAAGTGGGATATCGGAGTGAATCACCGCGTGATCATCACCGTAAAAGTCTAAATCAATACCGCCAATTGCAAAGCCGTCGCCACCATGTACGGTACGGGTTTCAAACTTTTTTAATTTCGCCGTGACATCCTCTGGTCCGATAATAACGACGCCTTCATTTGCATCGACGATAGATTCAATCAGGTCCATATCAAGGTGGTCACCGTGTTCATGGGTGATGATAATTGCCGCGACGTTTTCTGGAACCACGAAGTCGCTTGTGAATGAACCTGGATCAACGACAATAACTGTACCGTCTTTTTCTACAGTAAAACAAGCGTGTTCATATTTTGTTAATTCCATGCAACTCCTTTATTAATCTTTAAACCAAGTTGTATACGCAGATCGAGCCTTAATGATTTTCGGTGTGATGACAATAGAGCAGTAGCCGTTACCGGGGTTGTTATTAAAGTAATCTTGGTGATAATCTTCGGCTGGATAAAAGACATCGAGAGGTGCAAGTTCAGTTGTAAACGCATCATCCCAGTGTGTTTTGGCACGCTCAATCGCTGCTTCAAAGACTGTTTTCTGCGACTCATCCGTGTAATACATTGCCGAGCGGTACTGAGTACCAACATCCGCACCCTGGCGATTCAGGGTAGTAGGGTCATGGATTAAGAAGAATAGATCTAGAATCACGTCGCTTGGGATGACAGATTCATCGAAAGTAATGCGAACAACTTCGGCATGACCAGTTTCACCAGTCGATACTTGTTCGTATGTTGGGTCAAGTGTTGCACCACCTGCATAGCCACTGACGACTTCGGTGACACCTTTTAGTCGGCGATAGACGGCGTCTAAACACCAGAAACATCCACCTGCGAGAACATATGTAGTCATAGTTCTATTATACGCCTCTATCTGTAAAGTATAATAGGCCAGTGAATACTTTGAGTTTTAATGAAGAGATCTGGGAAAGGGGTCGCGAGCTATATCGTGACATGCCGTGGCGCGATAACACCGAGCCGTATTATGTGCTGGTGAGTGAACTGATGCTGCAACAGACCCAAGTTGATCGCGTCATTCCAAAGTTTGAACTTTTTATGCGAACTTTTCCTGATGTTACAGCCTTAGCGCAGGCACCTCTCGCGGATGTGCTGACGGTATGGAGTGGTCTTGGCTATAACCGCCGCGCAAAATTCCTCCACGAAGCCGCAAAGAAAGTGCTGGCGGAATTAAATGGTACGATCCCTTCAACGTACGATGAACTGGTGAGTCTCCCGGGCATTGGTCCAAACACCGCAGGGGCAATTCTTGCCTATAGCTTTAACCAACCCGTGACTTTTATTGAGACGAACGTCCGCACGGTGTATTTCCACCATTTCTTTGAAGACCAAGTCTCTGTGACAGATAAAGAGCTCAAAGAGATTGTCGGCCAAACTGTCGACAAGGAGCATCCCCGTGAATGGTACTGGGCAATGATGGATTACGGCTCGTTCTTGAAAAAACAGGGCGTCGGCCGTAATAGTAAGAGTAGTCACTATAAAAAACAGGCACCCCTTGCCGGTAGTCTTCGTGAGGTTCGTGGTCTGATATTGAAAGCGTTAGCGGTAGAGGATGCTAGCTATATCCAGCTCGAGGCGGCAATGCCACACGATCCACGCTTCGCAGTTGCGATCGAGGCGCTGCTTCGTGAAGGACTTGTTGCGCAAACAGCCGGTCGGTTACATTTGTCGCGATAAACGGTATAATAAATAAAGATGAAATTACGCACCCGTCTCGTAGCCTTCGCTTTTATTGCCGCCTCGGTGCTTTCGTTGTCTATCGTAAAAACAACAGCGGCGGCAGACTTGTCGGATGAACAACTTGGTCGTATAAAATCGAACTGCCTTTCAATCAAAGGTTCGCTGAACCAGTTGCATGCGACTGATGCATTATTGCGCGTGAACCGCGGCCAAATCTACGAAGCGATTGGGACGAAATTGATGAGCAACTTCAATGCTCGACTCAGCAACAATAGCCTAGACAACAAAGGCCTCGTTGCGGTAACCCAAAGCTACCAAACGGCGCAGGTAACTTTCCGTGATGACTACCGTATCTACGAGCAACAGCTGTCAGCCGCACTTCGTATCGACTGCACAAAAGAACCAGCTGCCTTACATGAAGCAATCGAAAGTGCCAGAGAGAAACGGGATATCGTTCACGCCGACGTGCTTCGTCTGAATCAGTTTATTGATGATTACCGCTTGGCTGTGAACGATTTTATGCTTAATTTTGATAGGGTAACGGGGAAGAGTTAATGGACGACAATACAACACCGCAGCCTGACAACGAAACCCTTGGTTTTTGGGATCAGCACCGCTTTATGCTTTTGATCGCAGGTACGATTGTGATTGCCTTTATTCTTGTTTCGGTGAGTCTCGTGATTTATAACGTCAGTGGATCTGCACAACTCGATCTTAGCCGACCTGGACTCAAGTCTGTCAGCGGAAAAGTCGACCGAACTAATGTTGTGACTGACTACAGCGCCTTTGGTCCTGTGACAAAAGACACTGTGAAGACCTTTACTGATGCATACGATGCTCAGGCCAAAAAAGCCAAGGCAGTGGACGCGTTTAATGGCGACCCACTGAACCCTGACGTATTAGAGTTTGCCGACCCTACGGCTTCTGCTGAATAATTAACTGAGTTTTTCTAACATGAACGCGCGTTCAGCGAGCGGGCGACAATAGGCTGCAAAGCTGTTGCGATTTGGCTTCTCTTGATCAAGATACGTGGGGAGTGCGACCTCCAGCTGATATCTCAAGCGAGCCTCGGGTGTCGCGATCGAGCCATTTGCACGGTTCTCGAGAACGAGGCGACGAACATCGCGTCCGACACTTGTTGCGATGCCAGTCGGGACTTCGTAGTGGAGGTGTCGTACTTCTTTGAGGTCAGGACTGGCTGCATACAGGCCTTCAACGATCACGAATGGTTGGGGTGTGATCTCTTCGTCGTAAATTACTTCTTCAGTGAGAAAGTCGAAGTGCTTGCGCATGATTGGCTGACCCTTTGCGAGTCGAGTGATATCATCGGCTAACTCGGCAGTATCGTAGACGCGCGCGTCGTCCCAGTTTGTCCACGGCGCACCATGTGTTTCTTCAAGCCATTTCTTGCCGCGGTGGTAGTCATCGCTTGAGAGAACGATAGGAGTAAACTCATCACCGAATGTTTCACTAAATTGTTCTTGTAGTGCGCGGACTGCAGTGCTTTTGCCAGATCCGGACATGCCTGACATCCCAACGACTACTTGTTTGTGCCCCATGGTGTAGGTCGCAATCATGTCGTTAAACACACGGTGGGCAAATGCTTCGATTGTTTCGTTCGAAGGTTGTAAAGTCTCCTTACTATGTAATCGATGAGCAATCACTTCCTTACGAACATTTCGATCTTGGGACATATCGATAAGATTATTTTTTAACGTCTGAACAAATGCAGGCGCTTCATCACCAAGCAGTGACTCGTATTCAACTTGCGGCATTTCGATACCATCAATAAAGTCGATCGCGAGTCCTTCGAGAGGTTTTGCGCGTAAGAACTTTACGCTAGGGAACTGTATATTCTGTGCGTAGTAGTCGTAGGCTTCTTTTGAAAGTTCCGTCGATACCTCTAGGCGGTCCAGTGCCGCGCCAGACATTTCGCCTTCGTCCTTTAGTGCAGCAGTGTAGGCAGTGCCTTCAGGAGTGTATTCGGCTCGAACGCGCAAGCTAAACTCTTCGTCAGGGTGGCTAATGTAAACGCTTTCATAAGGTATTGCCATTGAACGAAATGCATCGAGAAACTCAGGAGAGGGTGCAACCAATGTTTCTTCGCGTTCACGACGTTTTTGGAACTCAGGATTGTTTCGCGCTAGCTCAATATTATTTCGTGTGATATCTTTCTCGACTAAACTCATATGATTGCCTTTCGGGGATTAACTGATTACATAGTCAGCATAACGTGCTATTATGCGTTAAGATAGAAAGTTTAATTTGAGTCAAATATGATTGAGTCTGTATCTGTTAATCATCACATCCAGAAATATATTATTGACGTACTTATGTACACCCAGATAGCAAGATTTCGTGATCTTCGTCCGGACAAAACAGATACGAATCTTTTCACGTATCACTTAAACAGCCTCGTGAAGTCGGGCATGGTCGCGAAAGTTGAAGGCGGCTATTCATTAAGCGTTGCAGGGTTGTCATATGTTGACCGCGTCAGTACTGAAAAGAAAACAGTCCGTACGCAACCAAAAATAATTACCATGCTTCTTATTCAAAACAGTGATGGCGATGTGTTGCTACAAAAGCGCGACAAGCAGCCATATATTAACGCTTGGACGCTCCCTTATGGAAAGTTGCACATCGATGATGCAACACTGCAGCATGCGGCGCAGCGTGAAGCGAAAGATAAATTAGGACTTGATAACCAGGCATTAGTGCACGCTGGTGATTGTTACATTCGCGTTAAGACAGGGGACCAGATCTTGTCCACAACTTTGGCGCATGTGTTTTCATTCAACCGTGATGATATAGAGACGTCTGAAACTGTTGTTTGGGCGCGTCCGCACAAACTAGACCAGTATCGTCTGGCGCCAGCGGTGCAATCTATTGTGTCGCGGGGATTCTTCCGTGACCCGTTCTTTTTTGAAGAGTTTGAGGAAGATTGGACTGGGCAATAAACTCGACAATGATATCTTTGATAGTCGTTACGCTGTAGTAGGCGACAGTGTTGTAGCCGTTGCCTAGAACCATGGCGGATAACTTATTCGATGCGTTTTTTTCGAATAAACAAAGAATTGGCTTGCGAAGTTTTTCGGCATAAGCAAGCTCGTAGCCAACGCCAAGTGATGGATTGGTGACTTCTGCAACAATAAGATCGGCAGCGGTGATCATTTCAATATCACGTTGATAGATTTGGTCAGCAGGCAAAGGACTGCCGCCAAGCTGGATTGCATCTTGTACAAAAACTTCACTCATAACGTCGCCACCGGCCTGTTTTATCGCTTCGACGATCGCAATATATGATGAGGTATCGCCACCACCCCTAACAGAGCAGGCGAAATACACTTTCATCTACGCGTTTCGCTCTCGTACCCAGCCATCGATCGTGCCAGCTCCCATGCAAAGCACAAGTTTGCCGTCACGACGTGCTTGTTGAATGTGAGCCCATAGGTCATCGCCAAATTCACTAATGTGAATTGCATCTTTGTTAGTGATGGTTTGGATAAGGTCCTCTGGTGTTAAGACTGGTTCATCGGGATCTTCGCGGGATAAGTAGGTAGGGAGCCAGTACACTGTATCCGCGAGTTCGAACTGATCAATATAATCTTTCTGGATCCGTGTCTGACGACGGTTTTGGTGTGGCTGGTAGACCAGCACGACGTGGTCGGACAGTTCACGTGCTAACTGCAAAGTCGCCGCAATTTCCTTCGGATGATGGCCATAGTCTGAATATAAGTTGTCGCCAATCTTTTCAAATCGTCGGTCGGTGCCGGGGAAGTTGCCGAGAGCTGTAATGGTACTCTCCTCTTTTCCAAGTGAAAGGTATTCCACTGCCTTGGCAACGACGGTGGCGTTGCGGCGGTTGTGCTCACCGGCGAGCGGGAGACTCAGCGTGTTATCGAGTACCCAGGTATGTTCATTTTTGGTGTCGACATACTCAGCATCACTGCGCCACAAGATAGTGTGCTGTGATTGATCGATGAACGCCTTAAACGCTGCCGTGTATTGGTTTTCAGTAGGGTAGGTGTCTGGGTGATCGTAATCAATTGAAGTAATCAACGATAGGTAGGGCTGGAAATGTAAGAAGTTTCGATCGTATTCGTCACATTCGTAGACGAAGTATTCGCTCTTAGGGTCGAACTTGCCACTTGGGCCAAATGAAATCGTCGTACCAACAGAGTAGCTGATGGGAATACCAAGTTGCTGCATCAACCAAATCATCATGCCAGTCGTTGTGGTCTTACCGTGAGTACCGGCAATCGCAATCAGTTTTAGATCTTTTTCTTGGATGATGTATGCGAGAAATTCATCGCGCTTGCTGGTACGCATTCCTAACTCGTTCGCAAGCAAGAGCTCGGCGTGATCATTAGGTAGCGCTGATGTGTAGACAAACCAGTCTATAGGCGTTGCTTCGTGGCTCGCACGCAGGAATGAGCCGTCTTGGCCAATGTTCACGGCAACACCTTGTTTGCGGAGCTCTTCGGTTAATAAACTTTCGTTCAAATCAGAGCCCATAATAGTGTGACCGGCGTCTCTCGCGATCTCTACGAGCGGTCCAATTCCTACGCCACCCAATCCCGAGAAATATATATTCATATGCACTAGTATATCACTTGCCACCAGATGTCGAACTGTGGTGTAATAGAGCAAGCTCAAGTGGGTTCATATAAAAACAATGTTACAAAAAGTTATACACACAATCCTTATCCGTCGTCACTTTTGGCGACACGCAACGTTCAGTGAAATCGCCGAGCTTTATACGTCGCGCATGCTGCGTATGTTGGCGCTCAATATTGCGTCTTCATTCATGTCTATCTTCTTGTACCAACAGGGCTATTCAATTCCATTTATCGCAATGTTCTGGGCGGTATTCTTCTTGTTCAAATCATTCATTGCAATTCCATCGGCAGCCGTTGCGGCTAAGTTCGGTGCGAAACACGGTATTTTAATCTCGAATTTATTATTTATTCCTTCGATGATTGCCTTCGCCTTGATTCCAGAATATGGTCCATGGCTCCTCATCCTTTGTGTTGTTTTCCAGGGTACATCATCAGCGATGTACTCGATTAGCTATAGTACCGACTTCTCGAAAGTGAAGAGCAGTGTCCACGCCGGTAAAGAGATCGCCTACATGAACATCATCGAAAAGGTCACGACTGGACTCAGCCCACTTATCGGTGGTGTACTTGCACTTTTCTTCGGGCCACAAGTAGTACTCGTTATTGCGGCACTTCTATTCACACTCGCTGCCGTCCCACTACTCCGTACCTCTGAACAGGAGCAACCAAACCAGCGACTCGATTTCAAAGGGTTTCCTTGGCATCTTGTACGTCCAACCATCGCATCACAGTTTGCCTTAGGGTTCGACGTCTTTAGTTCGGGAACGGTCTGGTCATTATTTGTTGCGATCTTTATCTTGGGTGTCGGGCAGACCAACGAAGTCTATGCTGCTAACGGTGCACTGATGTCCGTCGTTGTATTCGCCGCAATTGGTGCCTCCTATGCTTACGGACGTTTGATTGATCGCAAGAAGGGGCGAGAGCTCCTGAAGATTGCTGCAGTCGCAAATGCAATGACGCACTTCCTGCGTGCTTTTACGACTACACCTGTTGCTGTTGCGGGTCTTAATATCGCCAATGAAGCGGCTACGACAGGCTATACGATGGCCTATACCAGGGGTATATTCGATAACGCCGACCTTTCAGGCAAGCGGGTTACGTATCTTGGTATTCAAGAAACTATCTCAAACTTCGGTGCTGGTATCGGTGGTATACTCTTGTTTTTCCTTGCTTCAAGCATCGGCGATAGGGAAGCGCTGCACACCTTTTTCTTCGTCGCGGCGGTTGTTGTTCTGCTGGTGGTCACGGCGCGATTCCCTCTCTACCGAAAGTAGTCCGCGTAGGGTACAATAAGGGCAAGTAGTAAGGTGGGAACCTCGAGAGTGGCGGATAATAGAAAAGTTCGAAAGACGTTAAAAGATTTGCAGCGTGTAAAAACGTGGCAGCTTGTTGTATTGTTGATCATTTTTGCCTTCCTCGCAGCGACATTCCTTCGTCTCAATAACATCGGAATGATTGAACGGCGCGCAGCGGTTATCTCGGCCGACAAGGTGGGCGATCAGACGAATACCATCCAAAAATTGTATGATTTACAACAGTATGTCAGCAAGCATATGAACACTGACCTTGGTAAAGGTGTGTACCTTGAAACCAGCTACCAAAGGGACTCTCAAAACCTACTCGATGCAGCCTCGAGCGATCAAAATCCTAATGGTAATATCTACAAAAAAGCACAAGAAGTTTGTGCGCCCCGTTTTAGTACGTATTCATCCGCTTATTTGCAGTGTACCACTGGTGAACTGGCAAAATACCCGGCCGCTAGTAACCTCCTAGGGGCTGTAAAGTTGCCCCCAGCCTCATCGTATCTTCATGCCTACGAGTCGCCCTTCTGGTCACCTGACTTCGCGGGCTGGACGGTGTTGATTTGTGCCGTCATTATCCTACTTATTTTCATTCGTCTGATAGGCCTGATTGTCCTAAAGCTTATGCTTCGCCGTCACTACCGAAGTGTTTAGTGTTGACAGCCACCCTAGTCAAGCTGTACGCTAACTCTCGTATAGCACTAATAGGAGGTTATAAGATTTACCATGGCTTACAGTCACACAAACTCAAAGGGCGTCACTTACTACTTGCACAGCACTGAAGTTACACTTCGTGGTGGCAAGCCACAAACTATCTACTTCTTCGCAAAAGTAGAGAAGAACGCTAAGGGTCAACCAGTCGATCTTCCAGAAGACCGTATCGTTAAAGAAAACCCACGCAACGGTTTCCTTACTGTTTCAAAGAAGAAGTAGTTCGGACTTCGGATCGAAAAATAGTATTGCACCGTAACCGGTTTGGCAATATACTAAAGCCAAACAAACAGGTGCTCAAAATTGCCCCCTCCCCGGGGGCTTTTTTGTTTGTTGTTGTCTTTCTGCTACCGAGCGTTGTAAAATAGAACCTACATGAAGAATATGGTCGAGGTCACAAATCTCAAAAAGCGTTACGGCGACAAGCAAGCTGTTAACGGTGTCAGCTTCTCGGTGAAAAAGGGTGAGATCTTCGGTATCCTTGGTCCAAACGGCGCCGGTAAAACCACGACGCTTGAAATGATGGAAACACTCCTGACGATCGACTCCGGTACTGTCGTGATCGACGGCATTGACGTCAGCAAAGATCCACAAGCGATCAAATATCTTATTGGCGTACAGCCGCAATCACCAGCCTTCCAAGATAAAACAAAACTTATTGAAGTCGTCCAAATGTTCGCAGCTGCTTACGGTGAAAAAGTCGACGCAATGGAATTCCTGCGCGACGTCGACCTGCAAGACAAAGCCAAGTCGTACGTCGAAAATCTTTCAGGTGGCCAGAAGCAGCGGCTCAGTATTACGACTGCCTTGGTGCACGGTCCAAAAGTATTCTTCCTCGACGAACCAACCACTGGCCTTGACCCACAAGCCCGTCGCAACTTATGGGAACTGATCCAAAAAGTTCGCGACCGTGGTATTAGTGTCATCATGACAACACACTACATGGACGAAGCCGAAATCCTCTGTGACCGCATCGCCGTCATGGACAATGGTGAGATTATCGCCCTCGATACACCAAAGAACCTTGTTAAGCAACTATTGAAACGGGGCTTCAAAAAAGACCAACAGGTCGAGCAGGCAAACCTTGAAGATGTTTTCATTGACCTGACAGGTAAAGGATTAAGGGAAGGCTAGCTATGAACAAACCTTCACTTCGCAAACAACTCTATACCGTCGGTGTTTTTGTCCGCATCAATAGTCGCCGTTTCTTCCGTGACCGCCTGGCATTATTCTTTACCGTTATTTTCCCACTTATCTTCCTATTCGTCTTCGGCAGCCTCAATAGTGGCGGTGGCAATGTGTCGTTTAACGTTGCGGTTATCAATAATGCCGACTCACAGTTTGCGACTGACTTTGTAAAGCAGTCCAAGGACAGCGACATTTTGAAGGTGAATGACGAAGTCACGACTGTCGATGCTGCTAAAGAAAAGATGAGTCGTTCTGAACTCGACGCGGTCATCATCCTGCCCCGGACCTTTGGTGACGTCAAGGAAGGTCAGACCTATCCAAGTGGTGAAGCCGAGATCTTATATACCCAGAACAATCAGTCATCTGCCTCTGCGCTCACATCGGTGCTTAACGCGCAGTTTGATGCTATCAACGGCAAGCTCGTGACGAACATCACTCCATTTACCGTAAAGGGAACACAGCTCAACGAGAACAGTCTGAGCGCGTTTGATTACACCTTCGCTGGGTTACTTGGCTTCTCGCTAATCGGTATGGGTATCTTTGGTCCAGTGAACGTCTTCCCAGAACTGAAGAAGATGGGTATCTTGCGTCGCCTTCGAACCACACCACTAAAGGTTTGGCAGTATTTCCTCTCGACAGTTATTGCCCAAGCGGCAATTGGTATCGTCAGCTTTGCGACATTGTTCATCGTAGCAATTACCGTCTTCCATTTAGACGTAGTGGGGAATTGGTTCGAGCTGATCGCCTTCCTTCTGTTTGGTATGGTAACGATTCTTGGTATTGGCCTGGCACTAGGTGGGTGGGCGAAGAACGAGCGCCAAGCTGCGCCGCTATCGAACATTATCGTCTTCCCAATGATGTTCCTATCCGGAACCTTCTTCCCGCGCTTCCTGATGCCTGAATGGCTCCAGAATATCTCTGCCTTCCTGCCGCTCACACCAATCATTGACGGTATCCGCCTCATTGCAACTGAGGGCAAGCATTTCATCGATATCCTCCCGCAAATCGGCCTCATGGGCGCATGGCTCGTCGTTATTTATATCATTGCCTTCCGAGTCTTCCGCTGGGAGTAGTTGACCATAAGCACTATTTGTGCTATAGTTATATCTAAATTTATTTCAAAGTATGTTCAAGAAGAAAGCCACTACACCAGAAACGGCGTTCAATACCAAAGACATACTTGACCGTGTCGCCGAGAATGCGTACGAGCGACGTCACTCTACTATCGGTGAACTAGTTGTGAATCAACTAGACACAACTACAACACTTGAAACGCGGCCTACGAACATCGTCCATGAGGAGGCGACGCCATTTACTGAGAATGTCGAATATCTATTGGATATCGTCTACCAACGTTTTCATGAGCACCAAACGAGGGGTGAATCATACGATCCTTTTGATGATGACTCATTTGTCGAAGAAGAAGCGCGCAAGCACCTCGACGGTATGACTGGTGACGAACAAGATTACGCGTTTAGTCTATTGAAAGAATATCTCACCAATCTTGAAGCCTCAGCGAGTGACACGATTCAAATCCCACGCCACATTGGCCGTCATGCAACCGCAGAAGTTTTTTCTGTCAAAAAAGACCAATAACACCTTTAAAACCTCCCTATACTTGACTTTTCATTGTGTTTATGCTATTATGTTTCCATGACAGAACGACGCCCATCACTTGCACCGTACGAAGACCCATATGCCTTTATGGATGAATCATTTAAGCCGGTTGTACACAACCCATTTCAACACAATCCGGACGTTGTAAAACAAATCTTTAAAGACGAGCGTGCAGATACTATACCTGTAGAAACAGTAGAGACTTTAGACAGGCCAGCTGGTTCACATGTGATCCTTGATCTTGGTACTCAATCTATCTCTGCATTTCAGGCTGAAATGAAGCGCGACCGCGCTAAACTCCGAGCTCCCCTTAAATAACGATAAGGATATCTATGTCGACGTACGAATCAGCACCATCTCGTAACGATCACCAGCCTTTTACCGAGCCCGTCTTTAGTGAGCTTGAAGAAATGCGCATGGACCACCTGATGGATGACGGTTTTCCTGTGAGCCGTGTCGAAGCTGAAAAAATTATCCTTGCCGAGCGTACGGCTCAAAAAATGGCACAGCACACTATTGCTGAGGCCTTGGATCTGGATACGCCAAAACCATCCGTACATGAATCACACACGCATCATTATTCACATCGTGGCGGCCGTTCATTCCCTGAACCAAGCGATAGCGAAAGCGATCCACACTGGAATGTTCCGACGAATGAAAGTTTGTCAGACGAACAGCGTATCAACCTGGCCGCACTGGCGCATCAGGCCCACGAAGACTTTGTTGCTCGTAAGGTCAGCGAAGGTATGTCCGAGGTGCAAGCCCGAGCGATCTTGGTTGCCCGAAGCCAACGTCGATAAGCTACAATAAGCGCATGGTACGAATCCGTGCTCTTATTTTTTTACCAATCATTTCTGCGATTATCGCTATTTTGGGTGTCGTAACTTTTCTGTTATTTCTTAACGGTACGTTTCAGGATAAGGGGTCAGGGTCTACATACGCAGCAATTCAATCGCAGCTCTCGGAGAAAAAAGAGTTCTCGCCAGGTGAGTCGGCCAAGATCGGGCCTATCACCCTAAACGTAACGCAGGTTACGCGCAACTATCAAATCACTGCAAGTGACAAGCCTCTTGGTTCAAGCGCTCCTATGGCGCTTGTTCCTGCCGATACGAAATCTGGCGTTACGGCTGTATCGATACTCGAAAATGATGTCGAGTATATTGTGATCGAAGGTATTGTCAGATTGAATGGATCGAAAGCGATGACAAACTTCGATGATGAACTATCAAGCATGCGACTGAATGGGGTGTCGCCTTATGCGTACACGGCGGATCCTGATGAATTGAATCGAACGCAGGCGAAAGAAGGAAAAGAGTATCAGGTTCGATATGTGTATCGCATTGCGAAGGACGCGACAACATTGACGCTGGTTTACGGTACTAGTATCTACACGAAATTAAATCCAATTTTTGGGAGTGAAGGCGCACCATCGGAATATCTGACGTACACGATTCACCTTGCTTTCGCAAAGTACTGATAATATTGATGGTGCATTATGCACGAAGTGAGAAATTTATTGACAGGCATAAATTAACATGACATTATCAAAAAGCTCGGTCTAGTCCAACTTACGAATAGTAAGTTGACGGGGACGTGTGCGGACGGAAAACTCCATGGAAGTAGCTCCCATGGAAAGTGACGGATGGCACAGAAAGCTTCGGGGTATAAATAATCGAAGAACTCTGCGCGACAAGCGAAGATCCATAGCAAAGCGAGGCGAATACAGGAAAAGAATATCTGTTGTCACTTTGTGACGTAGCATACGTACATAAAGTGAATTGATCTCGTGGGCGGACGGTTGGCTGCCGAGGCGTCATGTAGGGACTGACGGGTGACGGACGATTTGTCCTCCCCGTCAGTTCTGACGAAACTGATGTAAAACAAAAGAACTCCGTGAAGAGTTCTTTTTTTGTTTAGCATAAGCTCGTTGGTGGGGCTGGATAGAGTTGAACTATCTACCAAGTGGTTATGAGCCGCCTGCTCTGACCGATGAGCTACAGCCCCAATAGGGGTATTATAGCTTTTTTCTGGCCTCGTTTCTAGGCTTGTACTATAATATAGAAAAGCTTATGCGTAAAATAAACATCCAAAAACTAATCTACCACGTTCGTCACAAGTATCTGACGCTGAATAACGTCGTTATTTTGATTGCTTTTATGATTGCCGCTGGCTGGGTGTGGGGGTCACTGGGGATGATGCAGCGTAACTATTCGCTACAGAAGGACGTCGATGTAAAGAAGCGCCAACTGCAACTGACGCAGTTGCAACGTGATAACATGGCTTTACAAAAGAACTACTACCAGACGCCTGAATACCAGGAACTGGCGATCCGTACCTCTTTAGGATTGGTCCTACCTGGTGAGAAAATGTTAGTGCTCCCGGCAAATAGTCCCGCGGCTGTCAGTGAAGATAGTGTAAAGGTAGCGACGCAAACCGCCTCTGTACAACCAAGTAACCTCGAGCAATGGGTAAACTTCCTATTCGGCGGCTACAGTAAGAGTATCTCGGACAAGTAATGATGAACGAGCGGGGGAGTGCGCGACCATACGTTTTGCCGGTACTGAGCCTGGTGCTTGCGCTTCCGTTTCCAATTTTAATTATTATCTTATGGGTGACGCTCGAGACACTAAAGGGGCAGGCCATCTTGACAGGGGAGCTGACGATGAACGCGATTGTCCTGTATTTCCTGCAGTTCTTTGTCGTCCCGGTATTTTCGCTGACCTCTGTTATTATTGCGATGATTCTGTCTATTAAAGGTAATGAAACCATTAAAAAGATGAGCTATATCGCATTAGCGATTACAGGTCTTGGATTGATTTTGATGGGGCTTTTCTTAAATCGAGCGTAACTTATTGCTTGTCAGCGGCAATAATTTTGTATAAAACGTGAATATAAGTTTGTAGTTCGTCGCGGCTGATGTTGTCCGTTGCGTATAAGGTCTTGCGAAGCTCATCGCGCAGGCCGTCTTCGATTTCTTCAACCATAGCTTTATGGGCTGGGTCGAGAGTGACGATTTTAATGCGGCTATCTTTGGCGTGTACGCGCTTGTTGACGATACCTTTTGATTCGAGTAAGTTGATCGTATTCGTCGTGTATGGAAGGGTGGTGCCGATAACCTGACAGATGTCACCAATCGTGAGTCCAACGCTCCCAGCATCATTGATATAGCCGATAATGAACCATTGCATGGCAGTAAGGTCATAGCGTACGAGAAAATCAGACACCACGCGGTTGATGACACGGTGGGCAGAGGCTTGGGCGATTCCAGACTGGTAAGTCGAAATCTGTCCCATATCTTTTTCTGTGAAGTTATGTGAGTGAGTCATTTACACTATAATACTACAGTAAATACTTAATTTTGTAAAGTATATTTATACAACACCCATGGTATGCTGATTTTACGAGTTATATGACGCAGTTTAAGAGCTGTTTTTCAGCTGTAATTGTGACCGTCGTATTCGCATCTACTGTGATGATTTCCCCATCTGCTTGTAGAATTGTTTTGTTAATTGTGTGCACTTTGTACGTTGAAACTTTGGCGTTTTCTTTGAGTCCAACAAATGAAGCCTTGAGGAGCATAGCTACGAGGCGGAGCTTGTTGCGCTTGCGGAAGATAGTGACCTCAAATTTGCCATCAGTGATACCAGAGGGTTGTGAGATTTTCATGTACTTCGACATTTTGTCGACGTTACTGAAAATAACACTGTCATAGCGATGTGCTTTTTTGCCGATTTGAAGGCGGACGGATTTTACGCTGAGGATGGCGCGAGCAACAATCCAAACTTCGTTGAATAGGTTCAGTTTGTTCTTGTTTAGTTCGTTGCCGACGATTGGGGTCAGGCCAAATCCGATATACGAGTGTGCGTAGCGTTCGACCACTTTGCCTTTTTGGGTGTAGGCGAATTTAAGGACATCGATGTTTCTTGATACATCTTTCACAATCATGTCTACTAGGTCGCGTTTGTTCAGGTTTGTGAAGTGATCATTCGCGTTGCCTGCCGGTAAGAGTCCAGTTGTTGGCGTGTGTCCTTCGGCTTGGGCTTTTAATGCACCGTTTATTACTTCGTTGTAGCCACCGTCACCACTGGACGAGACAATCAATGGGTGTTTGCTTTGTTTCGCGAGTGTATAGGCAAGTTCTTCGGCGTGGCCGGCGTGCTTAGTCGCAATTAATTCTACCTTTTGTTTTGGGATTTTTTCATGCAGAGCAGTGGCAAAGGCTTGCGCCAAGGTCTTACTAGAACCGGTACTGTTTGGATTGTAGATAACGGCAATAGTGGTATATGTCATTTTTCAAGTATACTAGCCTTATGCTCCAAGACATATTATTTGCAATTTGGTTCCTTCTTCCGGCAGCTGCATCGAATGCTGCACCGGTCTTCGTGGCTGCTATTCCATTCCTTAAAAAGTTTGATGCACCGATCGATGGTGGCAAGAAATTATGGGGACACCCCGTATTTGGTCCACACAAAACATGGCGTGGGATTATCGCGGGTATCGTCGTTGCAACACTCTTATTAGCCGGCCAGCAATTCTTATTCGCGAATTTTGAATGGGTGGAGTTTATTTCTGGTGGCGTTGATTACACCAGCCTGCCAACGTTGCTACTTGGTCCACTCTTTGCGATTGGTGCGCTTGGTGGCGATGCGATCGAGAGCTTCTTCAAGCGTCAACAAGGTATTAAGTCTGGTGGCAAGTGGATTCCATTCGATCAAATCGATTACATTATCGGAAGTGTTCTTATCTCACTCTTCTTTGTCATCCTGACACCGGTGCAATATTTCCTGATGTTCATCATTTGGTTCTTGATACATATTTTATCAACCTTCGTAGGGTATAAATTAGGACTGAAGAAAGATCCGATCTAGGTTCAACTAAGATTGGTCGCGGCCAGTTATGTATTGCCAGAGCGCATAAACACCCAGCAGGAATGATACGCCGACAAGTGTGTAGGAAATATCCGCAATTAACAATGAGCCATCCATTGCCTTTGTTACCAGCAGTCCAACGATCGCAACCCACGACGTCGCCATGCTCAATTTACCTTGGCGAGTTGGGTGAATTTCGATGCGTTTTTGCTTTTTGTAGAATGTGACGAGAGGTGTCAGGACTTGTGGGATGAGGAGAAGGATGATTAGCCATGGTTCAGCAATCTGGGCTGCGAATAGCACGACAATTGTCAGGAGCGTGCCAATCTTGTCAGCAACTGCGTCGAATATTTCGCCAGTTGGTGATTTAGTTCCGGTTTTGTCGGCAACGACACCATCAACGATATCAAGCAGGCGGCCAACAGCCAGCGCAATCAAACCGATCCAGTAGTGCTCGGCCAAAATCTGCGCGAGGCCGAAGAAGACGATACCAAGCCCAATAACAGTAATAACGTTTGCGGGTGTGACGATAGTGTGTGTCGCTGCGCCGACTTTTTGAAAGGCGTTGCGGTCAGAAGGTTTGATGGCATCCCAATCTGGCTTGCCGGCTGTTCGGTGTAGGTTCATGAGGTTATTATACCTTTATTGTTTTCGTAGGAAAGCAATCGCTATCAATACAGCTCCGATAATCAATGGAACTAGCATAAGAGGAGCCCATACATAGAATAGTCCTGTAAAACCTTCACAGACGCCATCGTAGCTATCATTTTTTGTGCATAGTGCGCCGGACAGGATCGGTGTTCCTATCCATGTAATTACTGGGCTAAGCAGAATAAGAATAAAGCCTGAAATTATTAATTGTTTTTGTTTAAGGTTAAATTTCATAAGATTATTATAGCAAAAATTTAGGATAGATGCGATCCAGGTGATGTGTAATCGACACATCACCTGGATCTTACTCTTCAGCTATTCCATTGCGGATTGGAACATGAGGCTGTATGCAATCGTCTGCCCTGCATTATTAGGGTGCATGCTTGCCGGAGAGACTGAGTTGTCGCTCAGTAACTCCACCCCATGTATGTACGGCGTACCGGCATCGCAAAGGCGATGACCACTGAACAACGCGGGTGAAACGTATGTCACATCGATACCATCCGCTTTTGCTACTAGGACCGCTGTTTCAATGATTTGATTGAGCGCGTCAGCTTGATCATTGAGCCACTGTGCATCGTCGTAAGCCACCGTAGCCCCTGCGGTTGCACTGCACTGATATCCGCCAGGAGCACTGGCATTTACGTCGTAGTAGTTACTTGAAGCTCCAAAAAGCCTAGGGTACCCACCAATGTAGATTAATGCATCCGGTGACTTTTCTGCTATTTCCTCAACTACACTCTGAATAGAGTGAATGAGTCTACCGTTCTCTGGTTCGTAATAGTTATCAATGTTTGTCCCATCTAGTGCGGATAATCGGTTTTCTACTTCTTCAATAAGCGTGCTGTCCGTGGAGCACCCCCAGCCAGAGCTGCTTGCCAAAGGATTTTTAATGCATTCTCTCAGTACTTGGGCAAAACCTAGGTCGTTGCCACCAATCGTTAGGGTGATTCTGTCTGTTTTGCTAGACAGACTTTTTATCTGCGCCGGCTCGCCCCATGCGCCATCACCAAATCCTCCACTGAGAAGCGTGTCGGTGGTTGCACCAGAACAAGCAACATAGTCAGCTAGTTCAAGATTGAGGTCACCATGCTCTTCGAGCCACTGGGGATAACTTGTTTCGAGGCTTCGATGACACTGGTTTGTGCCAGAGGCGTCGGTCCATGGGTTGTAGTCCGGGTTTCCTTCCCCGCTCGAATAAGAGTCTCCCATGGCTACATACTGCAGCTCCTCACTCTCATACTTAAATTGAGTGTATCCATGTGGTACTGGCTGACCGAAACCACTAACGCTGACACGGTAGATCCAGCTATCGGGGGGGGTATTTCCGTTTCCGCACCCCGAAGATTGGTCCTTGCACATAGAGACGTACATATAACCGTTCTCAATTGCTCGATCTATACCAGCCAACGGCATTGCCGTGAGCATGCTATTGCCAGCTCCAGTCTCGATTGGGTGATTTGTCGGAATACCCGTAGCAGCATCAATGACATCTACAGATACGATATTTGCAGTGCCCGCACTGTTATAATCGATCCTGTAAAGCAGTCCATTACCATTCGTATCTTCGACATAGTCGATGACGTAAGTCTCAACATACCCAGAAATAGGGTTTGGTGCGCTTGTCGAGACTGTATTGGTCGAGATATCAAAGATATCCATGTTGGTCGGGTTAATCGAAATGAAGTTTCCGTCTTTATCAAACGTGTACTTTGTTACGCCACTGCTTGGGTGTGCAGAATTGTAAATACTTCCAGTCGAGCCTCCGTTTTTATGATACAGCAGTGTTATTGGAGCGCTACTTGTCGTGCTTGCAGAAACAGCGTATACAGTTCCTTCGGCATTTGCGGCACTCTGGTAGAACATGCGTCCACTACCTGGCGTGAACGTGTAAGGGTATGAGGAGTTTGTGATCTCATCTCCGTCGTACTCAAACTTGTGCAATGTACCAGAGCGGTCCAATACCAAAATATGGTTGTCATAGGTCCAAGCTTGCGTCTTGTTGTAGGTGCCAACAGATGGGGTTGTTAGTGCTTGATCCATTATTACGGCGCCTGTAGCAGTATTGACTCCAAAGAGTCTTTCGGGACACGCCATAGCAGAGTCTCCCGAATAGTGGGTAAGGATCATATAAATATTCCCGTCACCACCAACACTTACTGACGCCGGGTACATGAACTTCGTAAATCCTGAAAGAGGATCGCAGTCAGTTAATGAACTTGTTGAAACTTCCCATATCTGACGATTGTTTTTACGGGCTGTCAAAACAGATGTAGTGGAGCTTCTTGGGTAGTAACTCAGTAATATTCCATTGATAGACCCCGCACCATATGTATCACACTGTTGCTGCTTGTCTCCGAATGGCTCTAACATGTTTCTGACCACTTGATTCTTATCGATGTAAGAGGCCAGTGTGCTGGAATTATAACTACCACCTTGTCGACATGATGAAAGCGTAAGACTCTCATCCTTGTCCACATCAACTCCGTACACAGCCATATCCTCAACCTGTAAGGGCCAAGTAGCGGTTGCCTGTGCTTGGGTGATTGGTGAAGTTGCAACAAATGTCACAACAATTAGGCAGAACATCACTAAGATGCTCAATATCTTTTTCTTCACGGTATATCCTTCTTTTGAATGAACGAATCCAAAGAGGTTTCTTCGGATTTTCTTAGCTCGCTGAAGAGCATTTTGAGTATAAGCAATTACTCAGGATCTAGCAAATGAAGTTTCGATATCTGGAACAAAAAAGAACTTCCGAAGAATTTCTTTCATAATTTTGGTTGCCGAAGTATGCCTATATTGGAACTAGATTTGTTTGGATATATTTAGATGGAGGGCAGTTGCTACTAGTTAACAGAGCGTATCGAATAATATTAAGTTACCGCTGTAAGAGTAGAACCTAAGTGTAACCTGTCATCGTTTTAGGTCTCAACAATGTTTATGGTAAAGTTTGTACATGCCTAAGAATAACAAAACCAGTCAATTCAAAATCTCCAAAAAACAATACATATTAACCAGTGTGATTTTTTATGTAATTACAGTCTTAGTATTTGCATTGAATGTATTCGAATTCAATGCCGACAACTATTCGGTCATGTTGGGGATAGCACTGTTTATTGCTGGTCTTGGTTTAGCTTTTTCTATAAGCAGTTCTACAAAGCATAAAGCGGTTGCTGTTCTTGGTATGTTGGCTTTGTCTGTTTTATTCATTTTCCCTATATATTTTCTTACAGTCTTTTTGGGATGGACCTTAGCTATTAATCTATAACTGTCAAACATCGTTTATCACTATTTTTTCTTATATCCCTGAAGCACAGTGCATAGGTTTTGGGATAATAAAAAAGAACCTCGTAAGAGGTTCTTTTCATAATTTTGGTTGCGGGGGCAGGATTTGAACCTGCGACCTTGTGGTTATGAGCCACACGAGCTGACCACTGCTCCACCCCGCGATGCAGTCCCTATACTAACAGATAAGGACTGTTTTGACAACGCTCTATAGCAGTTTTGTTGCAGCGACGCGGATTGCTTCTGACCAGCTAAGGAAGGCGTGAGGAGTGTCCGCCAGTTGCGCAGCGGTCAATGAGTGCCTGACGGCGAGGCCGACTTCGTGGATCATCTCAGATGCACCAGGTGCGACAATGGTACCGCCAAGGATAACGCCTTTCTTGTCAGCGATCAGTTTGACGAAGCCATCGCGGAAATCAGCAGTGTTGCTGCGTGCAATGATGTTCAGCGGCGCAATTGCTTTTTTAATAGGCAAGTCGCGTTTGCGGCAGTCATCTTCAGACAATCCGACGTGAGCAATTTCTGGGGTCGTAAAGATCAGACCGGGTGTAGCGGTATAGTTAGGGACGATCTTACTTTTCTCGAACATGTTATGAGCAGCAATGCGGCTTTCTAGTAGGGCAGTATGCGTGTGGCTGTCGAGGCCGAGGACATCGCCAGCGGCGTAGATGTGTTTGACACTAGTTTGCAGGTTCTCGTTTGTCTCGATACCTTTTGGCGTGTATTTTACAGTCGCGTTTTCCAGACCAAGGTCGAGGTTGGGCATGCGTCCAGTTGCAACCAAGATTTCATCGACTTTAACAGATTTTTCGACACCGCCACGGGTGTAGAGGATTTTCTTTTGCAGGCCTTCTTTAACGACAGATAGGACACGGGAGTGGGTGAGGATAGAGACGCCTTTTTGTTCAGACAAGACTTTTTCCAGTAACTCCCCTACTTCGCTATCTTGTTTTGGCAGGATGCGACTTGCTTGTTCAGCGACGTAGACTTTAGTGCCGAAGGTGGACATCAGTTGAGCGATCTCGATACCGTGGCTACCACCACCGATGATGAATAAGCTCTTCGGTGGGCGGATTGCTTCGAGGATAGTGCGAGGTGTGAAGAACGGCACGTCGGTCAGGCCTTGAATGTTCGGAGTAGTCCATGATGATCCTGTCGCGATGAGGAAATGGCTGGCAGATAGATGTCGACGGTTGACGCTGATCTCGTGTGGGCTGAGGAAGTGGGCCTGTGCGTTGTACGCAGTCACGCCGTGGCTCTCGTAAAATTTACGGTTACCGGCTGCACCGGTGCGTTTGACAGCTAGTTCTTTCCAGGCGCGAATAGACGGGTAGTTATAGCCGAGTGTTGAGGTGCGCAGGCCGAACTTATCACCGTGGCGTGCTTCGTCGTATAGACGCGCAACGTGTAAGAGTGCTTTGGTTGGGACATCGCTCCAGTTTGGTGAGTCTCCACCAAACGTATCTGCTTCAATAATTGCAACGCGTTTACCTGCACGGGCAGCAATAGTTGCAGCCGCGCTACCGCCAGCGCCGCTGCCGATAACGATAAGGTCATAGTCGAATGTGTGTGATTGGGCCATCGTTATTTTCCTTTTTATAATGTCGTTTTATGTTGTTCGTATAAATATGCTGCGTCGGGATGATGCGCGCGCAAGTGTCTGGTGGCAACAAGGCGTATATCGTGACTGGTGACTTCCGGTCGTGTTTCCAGCCATTCCAGGACGTAGTTCGTGACGGAATGGGCGATGTTATCTGCTTGACCCTCGGGTGTGCGAGCACTTAACGTGGCCGCAACGATACTCTGGTGAAGCTTGGCTTTACTGAACGCCTCAGTGGGGCGTTCGCCTTTGCGCTTGACGATATGAACGTGCCCACCGTCCGCCATTAGATTGCCCCTGTAACATCAGATAATATCTTGCAGACGTAGACGAAGAACCCGAGGACAGCGAGTGCGCCACCAGCGGCAAACTGCAGGAAGCGTTTGTTGTCTTCACGCCATTTTTGGATGCTGCTCAGGCGGTGACCACTACTGATAAGGACCCAGACGCTGAATAACGTGAGGAGGGAAATGACAGTGTAAATTGCGATACCAACCAGTTGCCATGCACCTGGTAGCTGTATTAAAACAAGCGCGCTGATGATCATTGGGGCGGCGGTGAATAGTAGTTCGCTGACGACACTGGTAAGCCCAAGGCTGAAGGCTTCAGTGCTGCTTTTCGTTGCTTTGCTGCGGTCACTCAGGTGACGGGCGAATGAACGGGGCACCCACAATGACGTGCCTTTTTCGCGGCGGTAGTAAAAGAACCAGACAGCCAGGCCTACGCCAATTAATAGTCCGCAGGCAATGGCCCAGATTAGTTGTGGTGCTTCGCTACCAAAGATATGTAAAAAGATCAGGGATATGAACGACAAAATCAGTAGCGTCATTACACCAACGCCGGTGACGTAACCGAATGTGAGGCGGAGTACACGGCTATGAGAATGTTTGGCGCCAATCGCGTGACCGGATAGCAAAGTTAAGACACTGACACTCAGTTGAAAACTGGCGTGAATCAGTGCCGCGAGCGTGACAATGGCGAGAGACGAGGCGATGTCCATATGTTTATTTTTTTATTCCTCTAGCTGTATTTATACCATAACCGTGACACCTCAGTCAAAAAAATAGCATAAGGGTATTGACTTATCATGATGTTTGTGCTTAAATAGATACATCAAACAACAAAAACAAAAAAAGGCAAACAACCAACATGGACTCAACCAGCAGCCAAATCGAACCAGTCAGCATGAGCGAAGTATTAAACTTAGCGAGCTGGGATCGACCACGGTCTAACGAAGAACTGCGTAGCTTCATCTCATCACGCGAAGCAATTATTTCTCAGCAATAAGCTGAGTCGAATCAGATAGGGAAGTACAAATAGGGTATATAACTACCCTATTTTTTGTGTCCCCTACCCTACTATTGGATATGGAAAAGCCCCGCTCAGGGGAGCAGGGCTCAACCATAAACGGGGCTGTTATGCATCTGGAGTGCGCTCGCCAATGCCACTGAAGTCGTGGCCGATGACTTTACCGACGACCTGAATGGCCGAGTAGATACCGAGCTCGACCGGTCCGCGGCACCACCACTGCAAGTTCCTTGGGTCGCGGTCGAAACCGACACTCGAGATCTTGTGGTCGCGGATAACGGTAAAGCCTTGGGCGGCAACTCGCTTCTGGATCGTTGGAAGATGCAGGAACGGGTTGGCGACTACAAAGACTTTCTTGATCTCACGCTCGCCGAAGAGCTGCTGTGCTTCCCGGAGTACATCGTCGCTATTCAAATAGCGCTTGCCGTCCTCTTTGATGCTAGCGTGATGCTGGGTAACGGTGCGGTCTACGCGATAGTTGTCGTACGTCAGCTGACGAGCGATTTCCCATTGTGCGACGACCACGGTGTCTTCGCCAAGAGCACGAAAGTGGTCTACAGCTTTTTCGGTTGCTTTCGCAAGATTGATGTTGACGGGGTTAGGCTCTTCATGTGCGCTGCGTTTAGCGAACGAAAAAGCCAAAATTCCGGTAGTCATCGGACTCCTTTTTTTGGATAGGTTCGTCGCTCAGGTGAGCAATTGTGCATACTATATCATTTTTATATTATTTTATCAATACATATACAGATAGGAGAATGTAGTTGTTGACTTTATATAGTACTATGTATAACATAGAACCATGACGAACAAAGAATTGAATAGTGAAGCGTACGCCGAGCAATTGGCGGTTCAGCTTCGAAAAGGCTTCCTCGCCTTCTGCGTATTAAAGGTATGTTCCAAGTCCCCTAAATACACCAGCGACATTATTGGGCAACTTCGCACTGCGGAATTGGTAGTCGTGGAAGGAACAATTTATCCACTGCTGTCGCGGTTACAAAAAGACGGTCTGCTGATGCACGAGTGGCAAGAGAGTGAGCAGGGGCCGCCGCGTAAATATTATCGAACAACAGACTATGGCGCCGAAGTTGCCGATCTGGTTGAAAAGAAAATTAATGCATTACAAGCAACACTGAAAAAGTTATAAGGAGAAATTATGAAAGATATAACCCGGATCCATATCGCGAAAGTTCCCTATAACGTCGAACTGGCTGCGAAGAAAAAATTAGAAACATATATCACTGCACTCGAAGCTTACACTGCTGATAGTGAATTGCTGCAGGACATTGAGATTCGTATGACGGAACTGCTGTTGGAGCGTGGCGTCAAGCAAGACGACGTTATTTCTGAAGCTGACGTCGCGGCTATTCGCGAACAGCTTGGTGAACCAAAAGAATTCATGACTGACGACGCAACACTAGCTGTTGATGAAGAGTTGCTGACAAAAGAGGGTAGCCGTAAGTTATACCGAAATATTGATACAGCAATTCTTGGTGGAGTGCTGAGTGGTATCGCGAGTTATTTCAAGATAAGTATCTGGTGGCCACGACTTATATTTATCGCACTAACATTCGTATCATTTGGTTTGTTTGCGCTTTTGTATGTCGCCCTATGGCTATTCGTGCCAGCGGCGCGTACGGCTGCTGAAAAACTACAGATGAACGGTCGACCAGTCACGCTTTCATCGATTCGTGAACTAAACGAAGTAAGTGTAGGTGTCGATGTCGAGCGACGCGCAGCTATTATAAAGCGAGTTGCCACAACGCTTCTTGGTGTGTTTGCGATAATGGGTATGCTCGGTGCCATTGCAATGTTAGCTGGATTTACATTTGGCGTGCTTGGTGATGACTTTGGTTCAAACTTTGAATCGATTGCGCCGTATCAGCTTGCGATTGTGTTGGGATACGTAGCTGGCGCGCTGCTTATTACACTCTTCTTACTGATCGCTATCGCGGCCTTTGCACAGAAATTTAATAAGCGCATCTGGGTAAGCGGGATTATCATTATTGCATTAGGGTTGAGCTCGTTTGGTGCTGCGATCGTGTCGCTGACATATCAAAGGCAGCTCGCTTACGAAGAAGTCCAGCGCAATACTGTCGAGACGAACGTGACTCTCCCGGCTGACTTCAAGACGATAACATCATTGTCAGTTGATGTGCCTGCAAGTGCGAGTGTCGTGTATGTTGCCGACGATAGCCTAACATCGCTAAAACAACGCACATTAAAGGACGCACCTAAGGTGCAAGTAACACTTGAAAACGGTGAGGCGAAAATAAAGCTTGATGAAGCGAACACCAACGAAATATTCGGCGGCACAGTTATTACAATCTATGGTCCACGCCTCGACCGAGTTATCGTAAGCAACGGCTATGCATCCTATGACGCAGGGAGTCAGAAGGATCTGAAGGTTGAAGTGTACAACAGTGCATCACTGCGATTGGTTGGCTCACGCGTTGACGCTTTAACAATTAAAACTGACGGATCTGCGCAATTGTCTGCTGATGAAGCGGCGGTAGCGGCAGTCAAGGTGTCCTTGTATGGGCAGTCATCGGTCGGCCTTGGAAATATCAAGACACTTGAAGTAATGAACTCGGATGTCTGTGCCTCGAACCAAGTCGCACAGTTATCAGTCGAGAACATCATCAGCGCCACATATATCCAGAACGGTATCGAGGTTGGCGCCCAAAGCGCCGAAGGTCCTTGTGTAGATGTCGCGTTTGCAAAGGATGAATACCCCGGCTATCAGGAGTAAGTAGTACAGGCTCTGGTTGACGTTTACGCTAAATATTCTAATATATATCAAAGACATCCCTTCCGGTGACGTACATCCAACAATTAGGAGTAACTATGAGCGAAGCAACGGGCGCCCTTCTGAGTATCCCGTATCAGCCAACCATGCTGAGGCGAGATGAGGACGCAACAATCCGCATGATTCAGAAGTACTATCAGCGGCATGGTCTTCCGGATCTTACGACCGCTGAAGTTCGTGTAGCGCTGCGAGGCCTGACGAACTACAACGTCGGCCCCGAGTTCATCATCGGTTTTGCAGCCGATGCACTGGACATCGAGCTCCCCACACTGAAGAAGGAATTTCAGAAAGTAATGGAAGCGCGTAGTCAGCACGCCGCAACGCAGCCACTGAGTCGCAAGGCTGAGGAGGCGTTCGACATCTACTGGCAGTTGTGGCTGCACTCGGTCCAGTGGACAGAGCGCCGCGGTGACTCGCTTGAGGCTGACATCCAGCACATCATCCGAACGCTCACGCTCAAATACAAACCGTGGAATGCCTAGAGGCAGCGGCTAACCAAGCAAGTACTGTATCTAACTAAGATACTGGGAAAGAGCTGGGTTCGCCCTGCCTCTTTTTCATTGGCAAAAAAGAGACCCGCACGGGGTCTCTTTGATAATTGCTTGGTAGCACCG
>Ga0247808_10000214_pt1 | contig 33314 bp, 26 predicted proteins | sample UWRJL089202R1_FD_179914 | JGI IMG/M metagenome (GOLD analysis project Ga0247808, IMG submission 179914) | Plant litter microbial communities from Arlington Agricultural Research Station in Wisconsin, United States - UWRJ-L089-202R-1 | ecosystem: Environmental > Terrestrial > Plant litter >... | reverse complement strand
TAAAAAATTAATTCCTATCCAAATGGAATTGCCCACTGTTGGATTTTTGAATACTACACTGGGGGATTTCCGCGAACAAAAATTGTACTGGCAGTCGGTAGGAATTGTTCAACACTATGAAATATTCCTTGGTTTTGCAGAAGTGTTGGCAGGTGTATTATTGTTGTTCAGAAAAACTACTGCCTTAGGTGCAGCATTGACTTTTGTTGTTCTGCTAAATATTGCTGTGGCTAACCATGCCTATGACGGTGGCGTTCATGTGCACAGTTTTACATATGCTTTGTTAGGATTCATTATTCTTTGGAAGTACTTGCCCAATATTTGGAATTTGCTGATCCATGAAAGAGATGTAACGCCTGTTCGTTTTTATCCTTCTTTGAAAGGCTGGAGTCAATTCGGAAGAACTGCGTTGAAGACAACCGGTATAGGAGTATTTGTCCTGTTTTTATTTTACCTGCATTGGATCGACGATCGCGGTTACCGTTTTGGAGTTAATCCGGGTTTGGAAAATTCAGTGGGACATTATAACGTTACCGAATTCCGTTTAAACAATAAAGTGATTCCTTACTCCCCTTTAGATTCTGTGCGTTGGCAATATGCAGCTTTCGAACGCTGGTCTACTCTTACCTACAAGGTCAATCGCAAACAGTGGATGGACCTGGATAACAATAGAGGAGAACGCAATGACCTGGACATGCGTTTCGAACTTTCAGGTATAGGAGATGGAAGACATTTCTTTTATTACGAAGAAGATAAAAACAAACAACAGATTACACTTCAGAACAAAAATCCTAAACACAGAGATCAGAAGCAAACCTTGCAGTACAGTAGACCTTCTGATACTAGAATCATATTATCAGGCCTCAACGAGTTCAACGACTCGATTTATGTGGTGTTAGATAAATCAAATAAAAAGTATCCATTGAATGAAGGCCTGCAGCAGGCAAACATTTATTAATTGTAAAATAGATAAGTACTAAAATGAACGGTTATGTCAGTACTGGAAAAAGAGAAGAATGATGCTTCTGTAAAAAATCATCCTACAGTGGAGATTAAAGATCTTCCAAACAATACGGAATGGACGGTATACGAAAAATTTGCTTTTCGTGTAGCCTTTATCTTTTATGTGCAGTTGTGCCTTCCGATTGAGAATTTTGTAGAATGGATAACACGCATCAGTCAAATAAAAATATTTGAGATCAACTACCGTGATCTGTATGATATAGCCGGCTATCGACCGGATTACCTGAAGATCGCCAGTGATAGCGGGAAGTGGGGCGTTGCTAGTTATGTAACCTGGGCCATTGCTTTAGGAATAGGTTTGGCAGGCGCTGCTGTATGGACATTCATTGTAAAGTTGCGTAAAACAGAACGCAAAGAGTATAAGACTTTATATTATTGGTTGCGTGTGATTGTGCGCTATCGGATCGCAGTAGGTATTATCGCATTCGGTTACGTGAAGTTGTTTCCTACTCAAATGCCTTATCCTTCTCAAGCGGTATTGAATACATTACTGGGCGATATGCAGGAACAAAAAATTTATTGGTATTCTGTGGGTGTGACCATTTGGTATCAGGTGTTTCTGGGACTGGTTGAAATAGTGGGAGGTGCTTTGTTGTTTTTCAGACGAACCACTGCATTGGGTGCTGCTTTAATAGCTGTGGTGTTATTTAATATTGCTTTTGCCAATCACTCCTATGACGGAGGAGTGCATGTGTATGCCGCTTACTTTGTGTTGATGTCTCTTTTTGTATTGGTCTATGATTTCCCTAAAATCTGGAATTTATTGGTCAATGAAAAGGACGTGACACCGGTTGTTTACGAACCTGTTTATGCAAAAAAATGGCAACGCTACCTGAAGTATGGAGCCAAGTATGCTATTGTATTCGTTTACCTGCCTTTCTTTTTCTACATCCGCACCGCTAATTATTTCTTCGAAAAAGATCCCATCAAAAAAGAACCGACAGAACCTGGATTAACAGATGCTAAAGGCTTGTACAATGTCACAGAGTTTCGTGTCAATAATAAAACAATACCTTATTCTCCTTTGGATTCTATCCGTTGGCAGACCGCTACGTTTGAAAAATGGTCAACTCTTACATTTAAAGTAAACCGCAAGGTAAAGATTGATTCCGGAAATGGCGGACCGGCTAAGAAGGATTTTGATAAAAACTTTGAACTCTCCGGTATAGCAGGTGGACAGCGTTTCTTCTACTACACAGCGGATACAATAAATCACACATTGAGTTTACAGGATAAGAATAAGCCATTTGGGGAAGGGGCCAATGCCACGAAGGAGCAAAGAGCAAAGGCAAAAGAACTTCAAAAGAAAGGGCTCAAAACGTATGTATGGCATTACGAGAGACCTACAACGGAACGCATCATATTGTCGGGACTAGACGATCGCAAGGATTCTATTTATGTTGTATTGGATAGAGTAAATAAAAAATATCCTTTGAATGAAGGACGTCGTGAAGCCGCAATATTCTGATAAAAATTAAAATCAATAAACAAGAGAATTATGACAAACATTGGAAAGAAAACTATTTTCGCATTACCCCTGTTCAGTATACTCTTATGGAGTTTTATCGCATTGTCGCCGATTGATGATGTGACGTACAAGAAGGAAATAAAAGAATGGCAGGAAAAGAGAGACGCAGACTTGAAAAGCGCGTCAAGTCCGTTGAACCTGATCGGTATTTATTTTTTTAAAGAAGGAATGAATACGTTTGGTAGTTCTGAAACAAACGATCTTATTTTGCCAAAAGGTAAGATTGCGGAATATGCCGGACAATATGTATTGAAAAACGATACCATCACCTTGCAGTTGAAAGAAGGATCAGGTATCGTTTATAAAGGCATTACGGTATTAACCAAATCAGATCTTCCCTCTCCTGATGATACGAAGGCTGTGGCTAAAGACACGACCATTCAGATTCAACACGGTACCTTGAAATGGTTTCTTTTCATCAGTGGCGGAAGAATAGCTGCGCGTGTTTTGGATACACAAAGTGAAAACCAAACACATTTTACGGGGGTAGAAAGATTCCCCGTGGATAAAAAATGGCGAGTGGAAGCGAAGTTTCAACCTTACGAGCAAGGCAAGAAGATTGAAATCACTACCGTGAAAGGAAAAACAAACCTAAGGGCAGCTGCGGGTTTAGTGGTATTCAAAGTAAATGGGAAAGAGTATAAGTTAGAAGCATTGGACCGTGGACCAAATTTATTCTTTGTATTCTCTGATCAAACATCGTTAAAAGAAGATACGTATGCCTTCCGTTTTCTAACGGCAAAAAAGCCTGGTGCTGACAATGTGGTCATTGTTGATTTTAACAAAGCAACCAATCCCAATTGCGCCTTCTCTGAACACGCTCCTTGTCCTTTGCCTCCGGCTCAGAACAAATTAACATTTGCTGTGCCTGCGGGTGAGAAGAAATACAATTTGCATAACTAAAATTACCTGTCAGCCCCTAAATCCCCTGAAGGGGACCTTAGTTCTGAGCTTAATCCTTAAGAGGATTTAGAGGCAAGGCAGTTTACGAGAATCAACCATGTCCACAAATAGCAGCACTACTTCCCGTTCCGTCATTTCCACCATCATCAGTGCACCTGTTATTGTAGCAGCACTGGGTTATTTTGTGGATGTATACGATTTGTTATTATTCAGCATTGTTCGTATTCCGAGTTTGATTTCTTTGGGTTTATCAGAGAAAGAAATATCCGTTGTAGGAGCAAGCATCCTCAATTGGCAAATGACAGGTTTATTAGCCGGTGGATTTTTATGGGGAATACTGGGAGACAAACGCGGTCGCTTGTCGGTTTTGTTTGGTTCGATCATTACGTATTCTATTGCCAATATTGCCTGCGGATTTGTAGAAGGAGCAGACAGTTATAAAATATGGCGCTTCATCGCGGGAGTAGGCTTGGCGGGAGAGCTGGGAGCAGGCATTACGTTGGTTTCCGAAATTCTTCCTAAACATTTACGTGCCTACGGAACTTCTTTGGTCGCAGGCGTTGGGATGTTAGGCGCTGTAAGTGCTTATTTTTCTGTCGCCTTGTTTGATTGGAGGATCGCATACTTTATAGGTGGAGGAATGGGCATCGCTTTATTGGCGCTGCGTGTCGGGGTATTTGAATCCGGTATTTTTCAGGCCGTAAAAAAACAAACAAACATTCAGAAAGGAAATTTCTTTGCGCTCATTACCAATAAAGATCGATTGAAGCGCTACCTGAAATGCATCGGTATCGGTATACCCTTTTGGTTTATCATCAGTATTCTTGCAACATTTAGTAATGAATTCGGAAAGGCCTTGAACATTGAAACACCAATTGTTCCGGGCTTGGCTATTATGTGGAGTTATGTGGGTGTCGCTATCAGCGACTTCTCTTGTGGCTTCTTAAGTGTATGGCTGAAGTCGAGAAAGAAAGCCGTCTTTGCTTTATTGCTGTTTGCTTTCATCAACAGTTTGGTGTTTTTATTTGTAGGATTGAAAACACCGGAACAAATTTATTTCACCACCTTCTTGTTAGGAATCGGTATTGGTTATTGGGCGATGTTCATTACCATAGCGGCAGAACAATTCGGAACAAATTTACGCGCCACTGCAGCTACTACCGTTCCTAACGTAGTCAGGGGAAGTGTGGTGATCATGACTACAGCATTCATCGCTTTGAAAGAATCGAACTCTGTTATTTACTCTGCAGCAGTTGTTGGCTTTGTTTGTTTTGTCATTGGCTTCTATTCTATTCTTACGATCCCGGAAACACACGAGAGGGATCTGGATTTTGTGGAAGAATAAAAATAATCAGAGAACATACGACGAATTGCGTTAGGGATTGAGCCATTGTCTGAGCTCTTCCCGCTTTTTCAGCGGGAAAGCGAGTGGCGAAAGCCCGGCCCGAAGGGAACGCCCTTACACATATCAAAGAATTATTTATCCGCCATTATTAAACACTATTCTAATCAATCAATAATTCTAAGAGTAAAAAAACAACAACTATTTACAATGAATAACACCCTACATCCCATACCCACCAATAGATCCAACGCTTCCTACATTTTCAGTTTACCTGTTATCGTTGCGGCGCTGGGGTATTTTGTAGATGTGTACGATCTGCTGTTGTTCAGCATCGTCCGCATACCGAGCCTTACTTCGTTGGGTTTGTCTCCGCAACAAATTTCCACAGAGGGAGCAAGTATCCTCAACTGGCAAATGACAGGGTTGTTAGCCGGTGGTATTTTATGGGGCATTCTGGGAGACAAGCGTGGACGTTTGTCAGTACTCTTTGGATCGATCATCACGTATTCACTCGCAAACATTGCCTGTGGATTTGTAATCGATCTCACTACATATAAAGCTTTGCGTTTTATTGCTGGCGTAGGTCTGGCAGGTGAGTTAGGAGCGGGTATTACGTTGGTGGCTGAAATTTTACCTAAGCAGCTCAGAGCCTATGGCACGTCATTGGTTTCGGGTGTTGGAATGTTGGGAGCTGTAGTAGCTTTTCTTACAGTGAAATTATTTGATTGGAGAAGCGCGTACTTTATAGGCGGGGGATTGGGTTTGGCTTTGCTTGTTCTTCGATTCGGTATTTTTGAATCGGGCATGTTTGAACAGGTGAAAAAACAAACGAACGTCAAACGGGGAAATTTTCTCGCGCTGTTCACCAATAAAGACAGGCTCATTTTATATTTGAAATGCATCGGCATCGGGATTCCGATATGGTTTGTCAATGCTATTTTTACCACTTTCAGTAATGAGTTCGGTCAGGCATTTGGTATTGCAGAACCTGTCAATCCCGGATTGGCTGTGATGTACAGTTACATTGGAATATCACTGAGTGACTTTGCCTGTGGATTTATCAGTCAATGGTTCAAATCCAGAAAGAAAACGGTTTTGCTGTGGATGACTTTTGGACTGGTTAGTGGTATCATTTACCTTTTTTCCGGATTGAAGACCACTGAACAAGTGTATTTTACTATTTTCCTGTTGGGACTGGGGAATGGATACTGGGCTATATTTGTTACTATTGCAGCAGAACAGTTTGGTACAAATTTACGAGCCACTGCGGCAACCACGATACCAAACATGGTAAGAGGTACCGTAGTGCTGACAACTACCTTGTTTGTTTTGCTGAAGGAATCATTTTCCGTTCCGCATTCCGCCGCCTTGGTCTGCTTGATTTGCTTTGGTATAGGATTTTATTCTATCCTCACCATCCCTGAAACGCACGACAGGACATTGGATTTCGTGGAAGAATAATATTACAAAGAAGAATATGTCACAAACAAATAATATCCCTAAGCTTCGAGAATTTGTTACAGCCATTGCTGAACTGGTCGATAAAAATCTTTCAGAAGATGATATACTGAAACAAGGCGGAGATTTATTGCGTGGCCTGGTGTCGGTTGACGATTGGTTGCCGGAGGCTTTTGCGCAGCCACATCCTGAGTATTACCAACAATACTTGTTGTATGCCGATGCGCGTCAGCGATTTTCAATTGTCAGTTTTGTTTGGGGTCCCGGACAAGCTACTCCGATTCATAATCATACCGTCTGGGGATTGATCGGTATGTTGCGTGGTGTGGAGTTGTCTCAGAATTTCGACAGACAGGCAGATGGTCGCTTGATCAAAACAGGAGATCCTGTAAAGCTTGTTCCCGGTCAGGTAGAATACGTATCACCTACTGTTGGCGATTACCATCAGGTAAGAAACGGTACAGACAATGGTAACGTTTCCATCAGCATTCATGTGTATGGTGCGAATATAGGAGCTGTAAAACGGTCTGTGTTTTATGAAGACGGAACGGAGAAGCCATTCATTTCCGGTTATTCCAATACATTGTTACCTAATCTTTGGGATCTTTCTAAAGAATTAAAAAAATGATCATGACATTCGCAGCTTTATCTTCTGTAGTTATTTTAGCTTCTGTGTTGCTGCAATCGGAGCAAGCGATTGGTGGTAGTATCGGTAGTTACTCTTACGAACAAGTGCGAAGCGATTTGTTGACCAAACGGGAAATCGCTTTGCTGGACGTGCGCGAGGAAGATCCTTTTGCCAAGGGACATCCTTTGTTTGCGGCCAATCTCCCCTTTTCAAGAATTGAACTGGAAGCTTATACACGCATACCCAGACGCACTACGACCCTTGTCATATATGACAACGGCGAAGGCCTGGCACAAAAATCCGCCGAACGTTTTATGGCATTGGGTTATACGCAAGTGCATTTATTAACCGGTGGATTAGCAGGATGGAAAGCAGCCGGGGGAGAAATTTTTATTGACGTCAATGCACCCAGTAAAGCCTTCGGGGAATTGGTAGAATCCAAACGTCACACACCTTCTTTATCGGCAGCTGAAGTAAAAGCTTTGCTGGATTCGAAAGCGAATGTAGCCGTAGTAGATGTAAGACGTTTTGATGAATACCATACCATGAGCATTCCTACCAGCACCAGTGTGCCAGGCGCTGAACTGGTATTGCGTATTCGTGAATTGGTTCCGGACAGCACCACAAAAATTATTGTCAATTGCGCAGGACGTACAAGAAGTATTATAGGTACGCAGTCTCTGATCAACGCAGGTATACCCAATCAGGTCATGGCTTTGCGAAATGGAACAATGGGCTGGACGCTGGCAGGTCAAACATTGGATCACGGACAGGAAAGACGTTTTCATGATGTAAGTCCTGAAGTTCGTGCACAGGCCATTGCTGACAGCCGCAAGGTTGCAGATCGTGCGGGAGTGAAGCGCATTACACTTGCAGCACTTAGTAAATTAGTGGAGGATAATACGCGTACGACGTATCGTTTAGACGTGCGTACTCCCGAAGAATTTGTAGCAGGACATCTTCCGGGTTTCCGCTCAGCACCGGGCGGACAACTCGTGCAGGAAACGGATCATTCCGCTGCTGTGCGTGGTGCAAGAATTGTTTTATCCGACGACATCGGCGTACGCGCCAACATGTCCGCGTCCTGGCTGGCTCAAATGAATTGGGAAGTATATGTTGTGGATGATACTAAGCTTTCGGATTTTACAGAAAAAGGAACAGTAGGTGCATTACTTCCTGCAGTGAAAGAAATTACAGCAGCTGATTATATCAGCACAAGCGCTTTATCGGAGGCTCTGAGCAAAAAGGATGGCACAGTCGTTGTTGATTTCGCTTTGAATGCTCAATATGTAAAAAGACACATTCCGAATGCCTGGTATATGCTGCGTTCTGAATTGAAAGAATCATTTAAGAATTTACCTCCAACCAAACGTTATGTATTGACTTCCTCCGATGGAAACCTGGCGGCTTATGTTTTGGAAGAATTCAAATCCTTAACAAAAAGTGAAGTGCTGGTGTTGAAGGGTGGAACCGATGCCTGGGTACAAGAAAAATATGAAATACAGAGCGGCGAATCTGCTGAGACCGCACACTTTGCTTCACCACGTATTGATCGCTACAGAAGACCTTATGAAGGGACCAATAGCACACCTGCTTCTATGCAAGCTTATTTCGATTGGGAGTATGGATTGGTAGATCAATTGGCGAAAGATGGAACACATGGTTTCTTTGTGATTGATTAGAAGTGAGGGGTGAAGAGTGAATAGTATTGGAAATAGAAATTGAATTAAAATAAATAGGGTATAAAAGCAATCTACGCAGTGAATATGTTTTTACTCACTCTTCACTAAAATGAAATCAGATTACGACGCAATAATAGTTGGCTCAGGCCCCAACGGATTAGCGGCTGCGATACGCTTGCAGCAGGAGGGCCTTTCTGTGCTACTGCTGGAAGCCAAGTCTACTATAGGCGGCGGCATGCGAACAGCGGAGTTGACGTTGCCGGGATTTAAACACGATGTGTGTTCGGCTGTTCACCCGATGGCAGTGGCTTCGCCTTTTTTTAAAACATTACCTTTACAAAAACACGGTCTCGAATTTATATATCCTGAGTTTTCCGTTGCTCATCCTTTCGATGGAGGTACGGCAGCCGTATTAACGAAATCATTGGAGCAAACAGCGGGCTTATTGAAAGAGGATGAAGCCGCGTATCTGAATTTATTTCGTCCCATCGTAGAAAGCTGGTCTAAAATAGATGAAGACTTGCTGGCGCCATTACATTTTCCAAAACATCCATTGACTCTTGCGCAGTTTGGATTAAAGGCCCTACTGCCTGCTGTGACTTTAGCGAAGCGATTCAAAACCCAAGAAGCAAAAGGCCTTTGGGCAGGCATGACATCACATTCGGTACTGCCGCTTTCTTACCTGTCTACTTCTGCGATAGGATTGGTGCTGACGGCTGTCGGACATTTGCATGGATGGCCTATACCAAAAGGAGGTTCGCAAAGTCTGGCGGATGCCTTGGCCGCACATTTTATTTCTTTAGGGGGAAAGATTGAAACGAACAGGCCCATAAACTCATTAAACGATTTGCCTTCGGCGAAAGCGGTATTGTTTGATGTTTCACCCAAACAGTTGTTGGAAATTGCTGGCTATAAGTTTTCAAGTATTTATAAATGGCAATTGGAGCGCTATACATTTGGTATGGGTGTTTTCAAAGTCGATTGGGCACTGGATGCAGCGGTGCCTTTCACAGCGCCTGAATGTCAACGTGCATCAACGGTACACATCGGCAATACGCTGGGAGAAATTGCGGTGGCTGAACAACACACCTCAAATGGTAAGCACGTGGAAAAACCTTTTGTGTTATTTTCTCAACCGAGTGTGTTGGACGACACACGTGCTCCTCAAGGAAAACATACCGCATGGGGTTATTGCCACGTCCCCAATGGTTCTGAAGAAGACCGCACCGAAGCCATTGAAAAACAAATTGAACGCTTTGCACCAGGTTTTAGAGAACGGATTATTGGCAGGCATGTAATGAATACAAAGGACATGCAGACCTATAATCCAAATTACATCGGGGGCGACGTAAACGGCGGCTCCATTGACATCACACAATTATTTACAAGACCAGCCTTGCGTGCTTCTCCTTACCGCACGTCACGCAAAGGATTATACATCTGTTCTGCCTCTACACCACCAGGCGGGGGAGTCCATGGCATGTCTGGCTTTCACGCAGCAGAACAAGTCCTCAAAGATCTTTTTAAGAAATAGTTACAACTAACAACTAACAACTAACAACTAACAACTAACAACTAACAACTATTTTATTTTTCCATGTCAACCACCACTCCTAAACCTATCCTCCACGAAGACTGGACAACAGTCATTATCGGTTTGCTCATCATTGCATGTGCAGTAGCAGGATTTCTCATCCAACCGCCTTCCTTCAGCTGGAATGATTTCTCGGAATTTGGCTCAAAAGTTTTGGCTACAGGCAATCTTATCAAATGGCTGGTGCAGTTTTTATATGTGTATGCATTAGGAAGCATAGGTGTGTGGCTGATTGGAAAACCCATTAAAGCTTTTCTTATAGGTTTTCCAATGGTTTATTTATTGACGACGGTGGCGCTGCTTATAGCCGGTAATCAATGGATAAAATCCACCAATTTAGAAGCAGTGATTTTCAGTTTGACAATTGGTTTGATCATAGGCAACACGGTAAAATTACCAGAGTGGTTTCACTCTGCATTGACTACTGAGTTTTTTGTTAAAACAGGATTGGTTTTATTAGGCACGAGTGTCATTTTCGCAGATATTTTGAAAGCAGGTTCATTGGGATTGGTACAGGCTTTAGTCGTGGTGTTGTCCGTCTGGTACTTTGCCTTTTGGGTGTGTAAAAAATTGAAGATCGATGACGAACTGACTATGATGATTTCCAGTGCCGTTTCTATTTGCGGAGTATCTGCTGCGATTGCAACTTCCGGCGCCATCAATGGTGATTCTAAAAAACTTTCTTATGTGATTTCCATGGTATTGATTACTGCTATTCCTATGATGATCGGTATGCCTTATATAGCGGCATACCTCGGGCTTTCGCAAGAAGTCACAGGAGCATGGCTGGGCGGCACGATTGATACCTCCGGTGCTGTAGTAGCCTCCGGCACTTTGGTGGGAGAGACCGCATTAAAAATCAGTACCATCGTAAAGTTCTCACAAAATGTTTTGCTTGGTCTGGCGGCTTTTGCCATCAGCATTTATTGGACAGTAAAGAAAGATGAATCTTCCGCTGTACAAAAAGAAAAACCGTCGCTGTATGTTATATGGGAACGCTTTCCGAAGTTTGTATTGGGCTTCATCGGAGCATCGCTTTTGTTTTCTTTCGCTCTATCACCAGATACTATCGATACGGTGAAAGGAAGTTTGAAGAACTTGCAAACACTTTGGTTTGTATTGGCGTTTACCAGCATCGGATTGGAAACGAATTTTTCGGACTTGTTCAATGAAAACAGTAAAAAACCCTTATATGCGTTTTTAATTGCGCAAGGCTTCAACATCATCGTGACTTTAATCATTGCCTATTTGTTGTTTTGACACAAGGGATTCTCTACTATTATCCTGTGGATTCATTAGAGGAGCGAGTTTATTCGCTCCTTTTTTTTATTCTTGTGGTATGAATCCCGATTGCTGATGGAATGTATTGCCTACCAGTTTTTGTTTACAGATGAAGGTGGACGAACGATTGATTTTGTCCATACAGGAGTCAGGTACGTGTTGAATAACCTGTAGAATAAGGGCTGCAGGCATTTTTTTAACTTATGGGGAATAGAAAAAAATGAATTAGGATCAAAAGGCCGGCTATTAATTTTATGTTCAGACCAGCTTCCTTTTCTGCGTTTATGGAATAATTTCGCTGTTTTTTTTAAGAAAAATAGAAATCGGGATCTTTACCACCAACAAAGTCTACTAATCCTATAGGATTTATAGTATTTTGATTAAGTTTGTACATCGTTCATTCAAACATCAGTCAATATGAGCACACAAGGATTAACATACGTATATAAAAACGAAGAGCTGTCGATAGAGGCCTTTAAGGAGTACCGTTTAAATAAAGGTGTAGTTTGCAAGAAGTGCGGATCGCAGCATCATTACTGGTTGATGTCAAAACAACAATTTCAATGTGTGGATTGCCGCTTCAGAACGACGTTACGCAGTGGTACGGTATTGCAGGGTAGTAAATTGCCATATTCTTACTTTTTCATTGCTGTAAACTTGCTATCTAAGCAAGGCAATAGATTAACGCTGGATGAATTTCAAAAACATACAGGTCATAAATATTATGAGCCGTTGTGGGAGTTTTTAAATAAACTAAAGATAAATCTTGACGAGCAAGCACGCAGTTTGATTTTGTCTACCTATAGTGATGTTTTAAATAAACATTTCCGTTTGGGATTAATTATAGACAATACGTTTCCCTTGATACCAGAGAGGCAATTGCTTCAAGAGGTAGAATTGCAGAGGGTTGCTGCTGTGCGATAATCATTAAAATGATGATGAGACTCAGTAGATCTATAAATGTTAAAATGTGGTGGACAATGTTTAGCATTTAGAAGTCTGCTGGTCTCATACTTATTGAAAACCGTTCGTTGTACGAACGGTTTTTTTTATGCATCTGTCCAATTCCCTCAGAGGTAACTCTAACCATCCATGGTTCAATCACCTATGCTGTTCTCTTGACCTATAGTTTTAAATTGCGTTAGGGATCGAGAGGAAAGTCCGAAGTGCGGATGGCTTTGCGGTGAGATGTTGATTAAGGTTATTTGTAACTAAAACTAAGCCCATAAATAGACGCTTAAAAACCAACTGAATGTTTCAGCATGGAGATCATGAATTCGGATTGGTGAGGATTTTGTTTCTGAATGCAACAGATGCAATAGACTAGAGGCTACTAGTTAATGGCTGTCCGTAAATTCTACTAATCTATATTTAAAGGATGTTTAGCTTTTTTGTGGTAGGAAAACCGTTTTGTAAAAGACGTTGGATAATATCCAGAGGGTCTGCCGTATATTTGAATCATTAAAATTATTTCCTGCCTGTATCAATCTCTTTCCACCACCAGATTCATATAGCAACAAATCCGACTATCTCAGGGTTTGATTTTCAAATTATGTATTGATAAAACATTCTATCGGATAATTAGTCTTGATAAGTGAAGGACGGTGGTGGAAAAATTGTTCTTTTCTTTTGAAGACTTCTAATCCGATAGGAATAGAATATAGACAGGAGGTCCACATGAAAAAGGCAATATTCTTTTTTGCACTGATCGTAACATCGCTATTCTTTTCGCAAGTTTCAGCACAGGCGACAAGTTCGAATAGCATTACGATATCTGGTTCTCGTTTTACGTATGATCTCTTGCGCCAATGGATTCAGGATTTCAACGAAGAAAACCCGGATGCGGTGATTCAAATTGTTCCGAGAGAAACACCTTATGCAGAAAGCGCCAATCTGGTGATCAATGCACACAATCTCGATACGCTGGAAATCAGGAAAGGTTATGAATACGTCAAGCTTGGACGCTACGTCATTCTTCCTGTTGCCAATGAACAGAATACGTTGGTAAGATTATACAAAAACAGACCGATCAGGCAAAATGAATTAAAGGAGTTGTATTTCGATCCGCTTCAGGAGGAAATAGAATCTTCTGAGGTGAGAAGAGTAAAGAAACAAAGCATACAACTCTACACACGTTTGCGCATTGCTTGTGCCAATACAGCATTTGCCTCCTACTATGGCTTTAAAGCAAAAGATATAAAAGGCAGACCGATTGCCGGAGAAGACAAACATTTATTGTATGCTATCGCAAAAGATACATCAGGTGTAACTTATAGTATTCCCAGTATCTTTTATGATTTGCAAACCAGAAAGCTTAAGAAAGGAATCAGTATTTTGAAGACGGAAAGCTTGGCCAATGCTATTGTTACAAAAAAACTCGACCTCTCTAATCTCGATTCCTTAACAAATTATTTAGAAGCAAATGCGGCATCGGTAGATTTTCCTGTTACCTATTTTCATATTTCCTTGAAAAAGGATGTTCCGGATCATTCGATCGAAAGAAAATTCCTGCACTATATTTTGACCAAAGGTCAGGTACGTTTGCATCAATTTGGTTTTCTTAATCCGGAAGAGCCTGTGAGAACAAAAAGTATTCAGCAGCTTAGTTTTTAATTTGTCCTTATCCTAGGAAACTTTTCCTATCCTCAATAAGATAGGAAAAGTAATTGTTTTAGTATTATTTACAACTCCCCAGGCTTTTGTCAGTTCCTCTTCAATCGATGAGAGTGGATTCACTTGTTCTTTTTTCTCATAGATTTGTACCGCAGACCAGGTATTTAAATACCCGATCAATTGAGGTAAGTTCCATTCCATGGTATGGTGAAAAGCAGGAGCCTTTATTTCTTCAAAAGGAAAAGGAATCGTTTGATACGCTTCATCAATGTATGTTCTTTCTTTATCCCAATAGGTTCCAATAACCTGAGTGTAGAATCGATCAATGATGAAGTTAATGTGATCTTCTGTTCTTATCAATCCGTAACCCATTACAGCCAGTATGCCGTTGGGCTGCAGTGTACGTCGCACTTCTTTGTAGAATAAATCGAAATCAAACCAGTGAATGGCTTGAGCAACGGTAATTAAATCAAGATGATGATCAGGAAAGGAAGTCTTTTCAGCAGGCTCTGTTTTGTAAATTATATTGGACAGACGTGGTGCCTGTTGCAATTGTTTTTCACTCATGTCCGTAGCGAAGACTTGCTCAAAGTACTTGGCAAGTACCACAGCAACTTGCCCGTTTCCTGTGCCGCAATCCCAGGCCCTTCGCTTTTCAGCAACGAGTGTCAATAAAAAAGCATAAAGTTCTTCCGGATAAGACGGTCTGTATTTTTGATAGTCTTCCGCGTGGTTAGAAAAACGATCTTTCATTATATAATATGTACTATTTACTTTTTTGTTGTCTTCGGTTGTCCGTCACCAATTAGAAACCCGAAAGCTTCCAGACCTTCTATGCGGTCGAAGATTACTTTTAGTATAGCCGTCAAAGGAATTGATAAAAACATACCGGCTACTCCCCAAAGACTTCCACCGATCAATACCACAATAATAGAAACCAGTGCGTTCACTTCTACTTTACTGGCCACAATTTTTGGAACAAGGAAATTGTTGTCTATAAACTGTACAATCAAATAAGCAATCAATACCCACAAGGCAGATAGAGGACTCAAGGTAGCAACAGCGAGAACCATCGGTATTGCAACTGCTACCAATCCACCGATATAAGGAATAATATTTAAAATGGCACCGATAACACCTATAAGTATGGCATAGGGAACGCCGATGATCATCAAGGCAATGGAATTTAAGGTGGCTACGATGGCGGCTTCAATGAGTAAACCGACAAGGTAACTTTGTATCAGTGATTTCGTCGCTTTTAAAATTTCAGTGACTACTTTGTGAGAATTGTTTTTAAACAGTTTATAAATAAAATCTACCAATAAAGATTTGTACAATAAAATCATGAAAATATAAACGGGTAACAAAAAAACCATGGCGAGTATTCCTCCCACTGTTCCTAATGTTTGTCCCAGGAAAGCGGTACCGTTTGACAATCCTTCTTTTTGTGTTTTTGCTATCCACGCATCAATCTGTGGATTGCTGATGTTGAACGTAGAAGAAATCCATTGTGTCAAATCATGAAACAACGCCACGAATTTTTGTTTGAATAAGGGAAAAGACTCGCTCAACAAAGCCATTTGAGATCCCAAGAAATACAATAGTCCCAGCACTGCGAGCATCGTCAGGATTAGAGATACTACGATGGCGACAATTCGGTTCAGCTTCTTTGCCGTAAGAAAATTGACGACAGGATTTAAAAGAATAGCAAAGATGGTAGCAAATAAAATAGGCACAAGAATTTCTTTTCCTACATAAAGGATAAAGCCTAAAGCCAGTATACCAAGAATGATTTGTGCGATTTTTAAATAGAGAGGTAAACTTACCGGTTTCGTATGGTCCATGGTGGAAGATGTGTGGGAATATTAAATGAATATAAGCTATTTAACTGTTTGTTTACGTTTCTTATTTGTAGGAGTACGTTCTTTTTTTATTTCGTGGAATTGTTCTGCTTCTTCGATCGAATGAGATTCTGTGATTTTACCTTCATCCTTTGCCATGTTAGCCAATTTACTATAGAATTTACGCAAGACTTTCATTTCATCTTCTGTTAATTCTTCGACACAGACCAAACGGTTACTGGCAATTTCATTCGTTGCCAGCAGTTCATTCAATTTCAATTGTATAGAAAGTGATTCTTTATTTTGTGCTTTTTGAATGACAAATACCATGAGGAAAGTAATAATGGTAGTAGATGTATTAATGATCAATTGCCATACTTCCGAATAGTCGAAAAAAGGACCTGAACATAACCATAATAATATTAGAGATACAGCACCAATAAATGCATAAGTACTGCCCGCAGCTTCTGTTACACGTGAAGAGAATTTTTCAAAAAGTGCCTGTGTGCTTTTTTTGGATTTTGCCATAGTAAATCAAATGTTAAAGTGCTCTGTAAACGGGGTTGTACAAAATTACATCCAGAAAAAAAAGCAGTCTATAAGAGGTATTAAGCGGAGCATTAAAATGTCTATTTCCTCACAATGTGGATTTTTGTCCCTTTCTACCGCCCTTATTTCTCATTAAATTGTGGAAATCAGGCTAAATATAAGGAGGCATAACTTTTGTCATACTCAGAGAAATATTTCAGCTATGGAAAATCAATTAAGAGCAGAGAATAGAGATAAGCAAGTGGCTATAGTAGCTGCAGACGGTGTAGATGAAAGCTCACTTTTTAAAATGAAATCCGCACTGGAAGAAAAAGGGTTACAGACAAAAATTGTATCTACTCAAGAAGGTGCGATCTGTAGCTCAAAAGGTAAACAAATTGAAGTAGATCAAATTTTCCTAAATGCATTCCCCATTGACTTTGATGCCGTTTACGTGCCAGGTGGAGAAGATAGTATTTTTGCCTTGCAGACAGAACCAGGAGTTATACGGTTTTTGAATGATGCTTATAAAAGCAGCAAGCCAATTGCTGTGGACGGAGAAGGCGAAGAGTTGCTATACATTACCGCTGCTGGAATGGAGTTAAACAAAGGAACCGTGCAAGGCATTTTCATTAACCGTGCATCCAAGGAATTTGTAAAAGCGATTGGTCAACAGCACTTTTTATCAATGGAAAAACAAAGCAGAATTTCTGCTTAATCAATAGTACAACCTATCATTTACTTTACGATTCATGGCGAAGAAACCTTCTGCAAAGAATGCCGGTACCAATGCGAAAATTGAGGACCTGGCTAAAAATACTGTCTCTAGTGATGGAGAATTGATGACTACAGATCAGGGATTAAAAATCAATGATGATCAAAATTCGTTGAAGTCAGGTGAAAGAGGATCTACTTTATTGGAAGATTTTATCCTTCGAGAAAAGATTACACATTTTGATCATGAAAGAATTCCTGAGCGCATTGTACATGCACGTGGTGCTGCGGCACACGGTGTATTTGAATTGTACGAATCCGTTTCAGAATATACAAAAGCGGGTTTCCTTCAAACCCCGGGTACAAAGACTCCTGTTTTTGTGCGTTTCAGTACGGTTGCAGGATCACGCGGATCTTCGGATCTGGCGAGGGATGTGAGAGGCTTCTCCGTTAAGTTTTATACCGAAGAAGGCAATTATGATTTGGTAGGAAATAACATGCCGGTGTTTTTTATACAAGATGCCATGAAGTTTCCCGATTTGATTCATGCTGTGAAGCCTGAACCTCATAATGAAATTCCACAAGCGGCCTCAGCACATGACACCTTTTGGGATTTTATTTCTTTGATGCCTGAAAGTATGCACATGATCATGTGGGCCATGAGTGATCGTGCCATTCCACGCAGTCTGCGCATGATGGAAGGCTTTGGTGTACATACTTTCCGTTTCATTAATGCAGCAGGTAAATCTGTATTTGTAAAATTCCATTGGAAACCCTTACTGGGCGTACATTCTGTAGCTTGGGACGAAGCGCAAAAAATATCTGGTAAAGACCCTGATTTTCATAGAAGAGATTTGTACGATGCCATTGAAAACGGTGCCTTTCCTGAATGGGAGTTGGGTGTACAGATCGTACCGGAAAAGGACGAGCATAAATTCGAATTCGATTTACTTGATCCGACAAAATTGATTCCGGAGGAATTAGTTCCCGTGAAGATCATAGGCAAGATGACGTTGAATCGTAATCCGGATAACTTCTTTGCAGAAACAGAACAAGTGGCCTTCCATCCTGGTCACCTGGTACCGGGCATTGATTTTACAAATGATCCATTATTGCAAGGAAGGTTATTTTCTTATACCGATACACAATTGTCTCGTTTGGGAAGTCCCAACTTTCATGAGATTCCAATCAATCGCCCCATCGTTCCTGTACAGAATAATCAGCGCGACGGACACATGCGTCAGCAGATTGATAAAGGAGTATCAAGTCACAGTCCCAATACAACTATGGGAGGCTGTCCTTTCCAGGCAAAGGCGGCAGAAGGTGGATTCACATCTTATAATGAGCGCGTAGACGCAAAAAAGGTAAGAGCAAGAAGCCAAAGTTTCTTCGATCACTTCAGCCAGGCACGTTTGTTTTTAAACAGTCAGAACCCTGCAGAAAGAAATCACCTGACGGATGCGTTGCGTTTTGAGTTGGGTAAAGTCAACGATGAAAATATTCGTAAACGCATGTTAGGTTTGTTGTCTCAAGTAGACAGAACACTAGCCACCGATGTCGCAGATGCATTAGGTATGACGGTTCCTAAAAATCCTGAAATGCCGATGAATCATAGTATTCCTGCTGATGGGAATCCTAAGAAATTTCAACCCTTTCCTTTTGAATCTTCTATTAAAGCGTCTGCAGCTTTAAGTATGGCCGGTACGGTGAAGAATACCATCAAGAGCAGACAAATTGCTATACTTGCTGCAAATGGTGTAGATGCTGAACTACTGAATAAAACAATAGCAGCCTTGCAGGCAGCGGGTGCGACAGTACAAATCATTGCTCCTAAATTGGGTTTCATCAAAGGCTCAGGAAAACAGGACATCAAAGTTCAGCAAAGTTTCCTTACTGCTTGTTCCGTATTATTCGATGCCGTGTATATTCCGGGAGGTCAAAATAGCATTACAGCATTACGTGCCGAGCCGGATGCTATTCATTTTATCAATGAAGCCTACAGACACTGTAAAGCCATTGCAGCAGATGCGCAAGGGGTAGATTTATTGAAAGCTACTGCAGTGTCTAAAGAATTGTCGGGAGATAAAAAAGTAGATCCTGCCACAGGAATTGTGGTAGACCGTCCGGCAAAAGATTTTGTTCAGGCCATTGCTAAACACAGAGTTTGGGAACGCGAAGCTTTTAGAAAAGTTCCGGCTTAACTGACTTAAAAATCAAACAATAAAAAAAGGATGGGTAGCACATGTACCCATCCTTTTTTATTATCTGATGGTGTTAATGAACGAAAGGAATATAAATGTGAAAGGTCGTGCCTTTTCCGAGTTCGCTTTCTGCCGTAATTATTCCATGATGATTGTCAACTATTTTTTTCACAATAGAAAGCCCAATACCTGTTCCTTCGTATTCTTCTTTGCCGTGCAGACGTTGAAACACCTGGAAGATTCGTTCGCTGTATTGTGATTCAAATCCTATTCCATTGTCGGCAACCCTGAGGTGATGGTAATAAACTTGTTTATCGATCGTAGAAGATGGAATATCTTTTCCGTGAATAGATTCTGATTGGATGTTAATTACTGGCGCCTGATCAGGTTTGGAAAACTTCAAGGCGTTGCTTATCAAATTGGTGAACAATTGTTCGAATTGAAAAGGTATGGCGATCAAGGTAGGTAACGTAGTAGAATGGATCTGTGCATTCTTTTGATCCAGTGTTTCCTTTAGCTGTTCTCTTACATTTTGCAGTAGTACATTAAGATCTGCTGCTTCCATTAATTTTTTTCCGGCGTTGACACGAGAGTAGGAAAGCAGATCCAGAATTAGTTGTTGCATTCTGCTAGAGGAAGCTTGAATACGTGTAAAATAATCTCTTCCCTTCTGACTCAGGTTTTCGTTCTCTACTTCCAGAATACGTGTCGTAAAGGTTTGTATTTTACGAAGTGGTTCCTGCAAATCATGACTAGCTACATACGCAAATTGCGCCAGGTCATCGTTTGATTTCTGGAGGTCTTGATTCAATTTGGATAATTGCTTGGTACGTTCACGTACATTTTGTTCCAGCTCGTCAATAAACAATTTACGATCATGAATATCTGTACTGGTGCCCACCCACATCAGGATTTTTCCTTCTTCGTCTTTTTGAGGAATGGCTCTGCTCAGCTGCCAACGGTATTCCCCGTCGTGTCTGCGAAAACGGTGTTCAAATAAGAAGGGTTTTCCTGTGGTTACAGATTCTATCCATTGTCTGATGTTTTCTTCTTTATCATCGGGATGTACAATTTGAATCCATCCTTCTTTCTCTACTTGTTCCGGCGTAAGACCGCTGTAATCGTATACAGATTGATTAAAATAATTCAGGGTGCCATCCGGTTCTCCGGTCCAGATATGTTGCGGCATAGAATCAGAAAGTGTGCGGAATTTCTTTTCACTACGCTCCAGAATTTGTGCAGATTGTTTTCTTTCCGTGATATCCATCATCGTACCGAGCATACGATACGGTTTATTTTGTTCGTCAAAAAATACTTTCCCAATGGTTCTTATCCAGCGATGAGACTTGTCAGGATGAACAGATCGGGCTTCGTATTGGTAGTTGCCGTCTTGCATCGCTCGTTCATATGCTTTTTCTACTATAGCAATGTCTTCGCTATGAATTTGATCACGCATTTCCTGGTGAGTCATTTTATGACTTTCATCATAACCAAAGAATTTGGTGAGTTGCCCGGAATAAATAATTTCTCTTGTATTCAGGTCAAGATCCCAGGTAGCGATCTGGGCGCCTTCAGTAGCTAATCTCAGGCGTTCGGCTGATTCTTTGATGACTTGTCTTGCTTCTACTTTTTCTGTGACGTCCATGACTGTCACCATGATCCCGGATGTTTCCTGAGTGATTTCGCGTAAAGGAGCATATTCAAAATCAAGGTAATGTTTTTTCAAACCGCTTGGTGTACTCAATATAGCGACGGCTTCGGATTCCTTGTATGATTGCCCGCTCTTCAATACCTCTGTTAACAAGGCAGGAAATTTCTGATCGATCAATTCCGGAAATACTTCCAATAGTTTTTTACCGAAGACTTCGTGAGATGGCTTATGCCATAGCGTTTTCAGCATGACTTCATTTCCCATTTCAATGACAAATTCCGGTCCTCTGAAAATAGCCATAGGAATCGGTGATTGCGTGACGAGGTTTCGGAATTGTTCCTCGCTTTCTTGCAAAGCAAATTTACTCTCTATCTGTTTCGTGACATCTGTCACCACTGCCATGATGCCATTGATCAGGCCATTTTCATCTTTTAATGGTTGGTAGACAAAATTGAAATAACCATTTTCCTGTTTGCCAAATCGATTGATAGGCACTTTGATTTCATCTCCATAAAAAGGAACGCCCGTTGTGATAACAGAATGGAGAAGCTGTTCTACCGTTTCTCTGACTTCAGGTAAAGACTCTAAGAGAGGTTTACCCACAAATTCTTCTTCGGTGCGGTCTACCAGTTGTAAATAGGCGTCATTCGCCAACTCTACCTTATAATCCGGGCCGCGCATAATGACGATACCTACCGGTGCCTGTTTTACCGTATTACGGAATTTCTTATCGATGACCTCCAGTCTTTTTGTTGTATTTACCTGCTTGGTTGTTTCATTACAGACTACCAACACTCCGTTTATTTCACCACTTTCATCCTTTACAGGGCTATAACTAAATGTCCAGTATACATCTTCGAGTTTACCATTGCGGTAAATGGGAAGTAACTGATCTTCATCCCAGCTGGCTTCGCCTCCAGTCCTGACACGTTCTATAATAGGACCGATGTAATACCAGATTTCTTTCCAGCACTCTTCTCCTCTTTGTCCCAGAGCAGTAGGATGTTTACCGTCTATGCCGAGACTGGGTCTGTAGGCATCGTTATAAAATTGGATGAGTTCTGGTCCCCAAAATAAAAACATGGGAAACCTGGAGGACAGCAAGATGCTTAAGGTCGTACGAAGACTTTGGGGCCATTGGGCAGGCGGTCCCAAAACGGTTTGGCTCCAATCTTTTTCACGGGTCAACTGACCCATTTCGCCTCCGCCTAATAGAAATTGTTCCTTGGTATTGGGAGTGGTCTCCATTTGCATACGATTAAAGATTATATGTGCAATACAAATTTATCTTTAGAAGGTTGTGCCGCGTGTTGTGCCCAATCGATCGCAAGAACTTTTTGTATGGCTTGCTTTAACAAGGGAAAAGAACTTGGCTTCTTCAAAAAATGATGAGCACCTTGTTCGTATACTCTGTTCACTGCCTCCGGTTGATCGGAGGTAGAGAAAATGACAATGGGAATATTTTTTAATTTTGAACTGTGTTTGATTTCATCCAAACACTCAAAACCATTTTTACGGGGCATGTTTAAATCCAGGAAAATAACATCCGGAGGAGGAGGAACAGTAGTATCCAATATCTGCATCAATTGCTGGCCATCCTTTGCCATGGTCAACAGACTGTCTTTACAAACTTCGCGTAATGCATCCTCGAAAAGGATCAGGTCATCGCTGTCGTCGTCAGCAATGAAAATGTTCTTAGTCAGATAACTTTGATTCATGGCCTTGATAGTAAATAATGGGGATTGCCAAAGATAGAACTATCATTCATTTAAATACCAGCGTTTACACAAAAAAATGGAGCCATTCAGCAAATTAATGCATTAAACACAAAAGGCATACCCTTTTGGAAGTATACCTTTTGTATTGAATGTATAAGCTGGATGGATCCACTATATTTTCACTTTCCCTTCTATGCCGTTATCGCTTGTTTTACCGGTCAACACACTTGCTGCAATCTTAATCAGCGAAATAACTTTGCCGTTTTTGGTATCCCAGTAATGGCCTTCTTTTGGAGTGACTTTTAGAAGTGTGATAGATGGATCTTCTATACCACCTTGAAACCATGCTTTGGCAATTGGTGTCCAAAGTTCTTCGATTTTATTACGGTCGCGTACAATTTCAGCGTGACCATAAAGCGAAAGGTATTCAGATGAACTGTTATTAGAGTAAAGCAATTGCACCTGATCGTCTTCCTGAATGTGTTCGTTTTTGTCTGAATCTTTTTTACTAAAGAACCAGATAGCACCGTTATCATCTACTTTAGATGTGCTCATCGGTCTTACAGAAAGAGGAGCGCGAGTAAGCTCAGTGGCGAAAAGACAAACGTTAGCGGCTTCGACTAATTCCTGAATTTTTTTTATGGCTTCAACGTGTTGAAGATCTTGTGTAGTCCCCATGATTTTAAAGTTTGATGTAGCTGGATCGTTAGAAAAAATATGCCAAATCATGGAAGAACTTCATTCGCTTAAAAAATCAAGGAGTGCAGGTATACGGTAGCGATTGGTTAAACTTTAAAGGGGAAATCTCTTCACAAAATAAGATGTATTTCCGCTCATACCTCTAGCACCGCTTTGAAAATCGTACGGCATTTTCCTTTAATTTCAATTCTGTCATTTACCAGTTTTACTTTCAATTCTCCTGTGCGTTGCGACAATTGCACGGCATCAAAAGAAGTTTTTCCGGTTTTTAAATGCCAGAGAGGAACAAGCGCACATTGCGCTGAACCGGTTACCGGATCTTCATTGATGCCGGCATGAGGTGCAAAACAGCGCACCACAAAATCAACGGTATCTCCGGGCGCCGTAATCATGACATGCCCTAATCCATTCGCTTTCATACGTTCAAAATCAGGTAGGCAATTCAGGATGTCCTTTTCAGAGGGTGCCACAGCGACGATCCATCCATAGCTGCTGGAGTAGGTTTCCAAAGGTTCAAAACCCAGGCTCTCTTTAAAAGCAGTGGGTTGATCCATTCTTTGAATGGGATAAGCAGGGAAATTCATACTGATCCAATCACCTTCTTTAGAGATGGCGAGGTCTCCGCCTTTTGCATGAAAGAGAATGCTTTCGTTTTCTTTTTTGATGCCCAACTGATAAAGCAGGTAAGCAGAGGCCAGTGTAGCATGACCGCACAAGGGTATTTCCACAGTTGGCGTAAAATAACGAATGTCAAATGCAGCACCTCTTGGAATCACATACGCAGTTTCTGACAGGTTCATTTCTGCGGCCATCTGTTGCATCCAGCACTCAGTTACAGTATCATTCACGAACATTACTCCGGCTGGATTTCCTTTGAAAGCCTGATCGGTAAAAGCATCTACTTGATAAATGATGGAGTTGTTGGTCATAGCAGTAAATAATAGCAGAAGACAAAAATACAACTTCCCCGCCTATGATGATCTGTTACGACGCACATTATTTTTTCTTTAGTTTCTCTCCACCCTACTAATGACGGTACTTTCAGAGATGATTAGATGGAAGAAAGGATAAATGCCCATACAATTGCGCTCCGGATTTGTTAAACTACAGAAGTATATTTTGTGATTTATAGGAAGCCCGGAATGTGGATGAGGTAACGTTTTTTTCTTTGTGGTACGATTCCAGATGTTTGAATGGAAATTGCGTCCTATAAAGGCTTTTTAAAGCCAGAAGATTATTGCATCATTTAAAGATGGTCGGTATAGAAGTATATAAAGAATACCGGTTTTGTCAGATCCTCTAATTTATATAGCTCTATCTATTAGTGCATTACTTTGTATTTTGCTTTACGACTTATCCGATGTTGTTGATAGAATTTGAATGGCAATATTTTTATAATTAAATTCTATTACTTCTATAGATTTAGTAGTATTTGACTACCTTTGAATCTAAATCAGTCGCATGATAATGCCTATCTTTAAGACCATTGTCCAAAATTCTAATTTTTAATCAACAAACACATGTCTGAATTGAAGAACAAACAAACTGCACTGGGTGATGTAGCCGCCAGGCAGTTAGCCATCGCTACGCGTACAGTACCGCAAATGATCACCATCTCACCACGTTGGTTGACGCATTTGCTGAATTGGATTCCTGTTGAATCTGGTGTTTACCGTTTGAACAAAGTAACGGAAGACACCAATGTAGAAGTAGACTGTTCTGGTCGTGACGAACGCGAATTGCCACATACGTTTGTGAACTATGTGGAAAATCCAAGAGAGTATAATTTGAGTGCAGTGAATACTGTACTGGATGTTCATACCCGCGTATCGGATTTGTACAGCAAGCCTTACAATCAAATCAGTGAACAATTACGTCTGACCATTGAGAGTATCAAGGAACGTCAGGAAAGCGAATTGATCAATAATAAAGAATACGGTTTGCTATCGAGCATCGCTCCTTCACAACGTATCAAAACACGCACAGGTGCACCTACGCCGGATGACTTGGATGCTTTGATTACCAAAGTATGGAAAGAACCTGGTTTCTTCTTGTTGCACCCTTTAGCCATCGCCGCTTTCGGCCGTGAGTGTACGCGTAAAGGTGTACCTCCTCCGACCGTTTCTTTGTTCGGTTCTCAGTTCATCACCTGGAGAGGAATTCCCTTGATTCCTTCTGACAAAGTACAAATTGTGAATGGTAAAACGTCTATTCTATTGCTTCGCACAGGAGAAAGCCGTCAAGGTGTTGTAGGTCTTTACCAACCGGGTCTTCCAGGCGAACAGTCTCCGGGATTGTCTGTTCGTTTCATGGGCATCAACGATAAAGCGATTGCTTCTTACCTGGTCTCTCTGTATTGTTCATTGGCTGTCCTGGTTGACGATGCCATTGCTGTATTGGAAGATGTAGACGTAGAAAAGTATCATGAGTACAAGTATTAATCAAAACGGTTTGCCTGATGTGTCAGCATTGGAAAAACTAGCCAACGAGCTCTTCTCAGCGCTCCCTGGCGGTTTTCCATCGCATGGTATTTTTCCGGAACAAGTAGGAAATTTGAAGAACTACGATGCGTTGGGAAATCAGCAGGGTCCGTTTAATGTCAACGAACCGCAAACAAGTTTACCCGATCCTCATTTTACCGAAGGTCAGGTACCTAAGTCTGTAGCGGGAAGTGGCGTGTCTCCTTCTGCGGTTACGCAAGGGAATGTTTTTCATTTGGGAGATCATCACTTGCCAAGTTCGCAGGAAGCTGGCAGTGGACGTAATCCGCAATCCTTAAGTGGTATTGGTATTTCTCCTTCTGTGGTGAAAAAAGATTTTGCACGCGAAGATATTCCTTATGCTTCCGAACAACCCTTTGATCTGGGTGAAATCAATGCATTGGGCTCTTTGAGTTCTTTTCATTCGATTCCTCAGATTCCTATCACCTTGCCTTCAGGTTCTGGTCTGGGAGATGCGCAGTATTATTTTATTACGGGCAATCCTGTCGCTCAATTTGGACACGAACATTTCCAACCTTCTGTGAAGCCTTTCTCCAATGAAAGTCAACACGGTATCGTTGCGAAACCCTCTATTGATTTCAACCTGGTGAAGAAAGATTTTCCTATTCTTCAGGAACGTGTCAATGGTCGTCCTTTGATTTGGCTCGACAATGCGGCAACGACGCAGAAACCAAAATCAGTAATTGATCGCATCACGTATTTTTACGAACACGAAAATTCTAACATCCACCGTGCAGCCCATGAATTGGCGGCACGTGCAACGGATGCTTACGAAGGTGCTCGTCAAAAAGTGCAGACGTTTATCAATGCGGCATCGATCAATGAAATAGTTTTTGTCCGCGGAACAACAGAAGCCATCAACCTGGTGGCTAAAAGCTGGGGCGAACAGAACTTACGTGCCGGTGACGAAATCATTATCAGTCACCTGGAACACCACGCCAACATTGTCCCCTGGCAACAACTGGCGGCAAAGAAGGACTTGAAAATAAAAGTCATTCCTGTAGACGACGACGGACAAGTGATCCTGGATGAATATGCGAAATTGTTGACACCAAGAACGAAACTGGTTTCTTTCACACAAGTATCGAATGCATTGGGAACGATTACACCTGCCAAACAAATGGTAGCGATGGGGCAGCAAGCCGGTGCGAAAGTATTGGTGGACGGCGCACAATCTGTTTCTCATTTGCGCGCGGATGTGCGTGATTTAAATTGCGATTGGTTTGTGTTTTCCGGACATAAAGTTTTTGGTCCTACCGGTATCGGTGTATTGTATGGCAAAGAAGATTTGCTGAATGAAACACAACCCTGGCAGGGCGGAGGAAACATGATTAAAGATGTAACCTTCGAACATACACAATACCACGATGCTCCTGGAAGATTTGAAGCCGGTACTGGAAACATTGCAGATGCTGTAGGTTTAGGTGCTGCCATTGACTATGTGAATCGTTACGGTATCGATGCCATCAATCAATACGAACATTATTTGTTGGTGTACGCGACACGTTTGATGAAGGACGTTCCGGGCTTAAGATTGATCGGTACAGCAAAAGAGAAAGCCAGTGTGTTGTCTTTTGTACTCGAAGGTTTCCGTACGGAAGAAGTAGGAGCTGCATTGAATCAAAACGGCATCGCTGTGCGCTCCGGTCATCACTGCGCACAACCGATTCTGAGACGTTTCGGTTTGGAAGCTACGGTAAGGCCTTCTTTGGCTTTCTACAATACGTGTCAGGATATCGATGTATTGGTAGATACACTTCATCGATTGAAAAAAGGTCATTTGAAAGTGAAGTAAGGATGTTTGTGAATTAGATAATAAAAAAATAGTTATGCGAGTGTCGTTAGGGCGTTCCCTTCGGGTCGGGCTTTCGCCACTCGCTTTCACGCAGAAAAAGCGTGAAGAGCTCAGACAATGGCTCAATCCCTAACGCAAGTAAAAAGAAAGAGCGGTTTGTTTGAAGCAATAATTACCCGTTTCGGTCGTCGATTTTAAAATTATGAAGAACCAAAGCACACAACCACTCATCAATCTTCTTCGCAAAACACACACGGCGGAGTGGGAGGCAACGCCGTCTTCACAGGAGGCCATCAGCTGGCTGACGGATTTGGTACAGTTTTTATTTCCAAGCAATCACTTGCCCAAGCAGTCTTCTTATGAAGGTATCCTGAAAAAAAATCAGATTGATCTGGAGAATATTTTACTGAGTTACCTGGATCCTAAAACAACAGACATCGAGGCTATCGTCGAAGCGTTTTATGATGCACTGGGTACGATCTATGAAAACTTAAGACTGGATGCGACAAAAATTTATGAATACGATCCTGCAGCGACCAGTGTCAATGAGGTGATTGTTTCGTATCCCGGATTTTATGCCATTGCCGTTTATAGAATAGCCAATAAATTGACGCGCCTGAATGTACCGGTATTGCCACGCATCATCAGTGAATATGCACACGGTAAAACAGGCGTAGACATTCATCCCAATGCAACGATTGGCGTGCCTTTCATGATCGATCACGCAACGGGTGTTGTGATAGGAGAGACAAGTGTGATTGGAAACAATGTGATCATTTATCAGGGTGTGACTCTAGGTGCGTTGTTTGTCGCCAAAGAAATGTCAGACATTAAAAGACATCCGACGGTAAAAGATAATGTTGTGATCTATGCACGTACAACCATTCTTGGTGGCAACACGGTCATCGGTGAAAACAGTATCATCGGCGGCAGTGTGTTTCTGACAAAAAGTGTAGAACCAAATTCACAGGTATTCAATACCCATCAGTTGCGTATTACGCAGAAGACTTATACGTTGGATAATACGGAGTTTAATTTGTAGAACAATTAATCCTCTTGGTTTATAGCTTTATTGCGTTCCTCGTTTAATTTTTCTAAAGCTTCAGGCGTAGGGTGCTTGCTGTAATCGTCAAAAGCCTTTATAAGAGAGGGATGATCTCTGTATTTTACATGCGACCAACGGATATAATACAATGCCAGACTCAATCCACCGATGATGAATAGACGAGTAATGATTTTTATATAATAAGGGGACTTCCCGCTGGCATATTTTATTAGGCTTATAACAGCAACCGGAACGAGCAGGACAAGGCTGCTTAACAGCATCTGTTGTTGTCCAGGCCAAAACATCAACTTAAACATGATACCTACCAGGCAAAGACTTAGAACGATCCCAGCTGCTATTGCACCTATTATTCTGCTTGTTTTGATTCCTTTGTAACTGGTTCGCTTAAATATTTTTCTAAGTCGAATGCCGTTGAAAAATGCAAAGCTAAAGAAGAAGTACATTAGAACTAAGAAGCTTGCTGATAATACGATCACTGGACCACTTCCAGGAATGAGAAACAAGGAAAGTGCGACACCAATTATAATGAATGTTCCTAAACCCAATTCTACAAAGCGAAGGAAAGAAGGTTCTGCCTTTATTAGTTCTTCTTCGTGGTCCAGCAGATTGGAATCATTGGATGATGTAGTCATAATATGATGATGGTTATAAATAATTATTTTATTTCAATCGGATCTCCTAAAAATTTCGGCTCTGTGCGATTCAGTAAATCTAGAAACACGTCTACACGCGCTAGTTTTTCTCTGACTTGTGTTTTAAAACCATAAGAAACACTGACATCATCAGCATTGAATCCCACAGCGTCCAGGCCTTTTTGACGAGCGATGTATATCGCACGGCGGTTATGAAACTCCTGTGAGATGACTGTGAAAGAAGTTTGTCCGAAAATCTTATGTAAGCGAATCACAGAATCAAATGTTCTGAAGCCGGCATAATCAAGATAGATTTTCTCTGTGGGAACTCCTTGTCTAACCAAATCATTTTTCATGTCTTCCGGCTCATTGTAATTATCTCTGCTGTTGTCTCCGCTGATGACAATGAAATCGATTTTCCTGGCTTTGTAAAGCGCAACGGTGGCAAAGATTCTGTTTTGGTAGTAGTGATTGATATTGCCGCTTCTTACATGTTTCGAGGTGCCAAGCAGCAGTGCTGTTTTGTGATAAGGAATTTTAGTGGGGTCGCTGTATACAAATTCATCGGTAGATTTTTCAATGGTATAGTCGGCGGCTATGATTACCAGTACAGGAATAATAACAAGAAGTAAAATAACCCATTGTAAACAGCGTATTAGTTTTTGATGTTTGGAGAAAAAACCTGTCTTCATTTCAATATGGAGAAATATGTAAAAAAGAAAGGGTCACTGGACTCAGCGACCCTTTCGGTTATTTTTTTATCTTATTGTAATTCTCTAAAAAATCGGAGAGCTGTTCTATCGTAATCCGCTTCGCAATGATTTTTTTGTTCTCATCTAAAATGTACAACACCGGTGTACTGTAGATGTCATACGTGATTTTGAAATCGGTATGTGTATGCGAATCAATTACATTGAACCATGCCGGATCAGATAATTTTTTCTCTTTGATGAATTTTATCCAACCTTCGTTTTTGCGTTCAATATTGGCAGCATATACTACACAACCCTTTGTTTTTAGTTTGGGAAGCATTTCAAATAATTTAGGAACTTCTTTCTGACAGTGTCCGCAGTTCGAGTCCCAGAAGAAAACCAATGTATATTTAGCTTTGATGCTGTGCAATTGAATATACTTGCCAGTGCTATCTGTCATGTACAGATTGGGAGCTTTCTTGCCCAGCAACAAGGGATCAAGAATATCTGTACGTTCTTTAATTTTATCCAACGTCTCTTTGTTTGCCCAGGGACATTTACCTTTTTCGTAATAGTTTTTGCCCATGTGCACGAACACAGCATCCATCCCCATGATTTCTGAGGTTTCGTATTTATAGGTCAACGTACGTACCAGGTATTCATACGTGTCTTTAGAATTGACCACTTTACCCAATAACCAATCGATCTCTTTGATGATGGAGTCGGGCGATTGAGTCACCAGATCTTTAAAGTAACGATCAACTTTCGGCGCCAGGATCGGTGTGCGTATCAGGCGATCGTCTGTGAAATCTACTTTGTCGAAGAAATGGTTTTTGTAATAGCGGTACATGAAGACGGAGTCCAATTGTCCGTTTTCTTTCTTGGGTATTTCGGGAAACTGAACTTCTTCAGAGGCATTTAAAATCGTAGTGAACAAACTCTTGGCATTCACTTTTTTGAAATTGGTGATGTACTCATTCATTTTTACATCAATGGCTTTGATCGCTTCCGTTGTTTGTTCTTTCAAAGCCGGATTCTGTTTCGCTTTTGCATTGATGGAATCAACGCTTTCTTTTTGCTTCAAATAAAACTGTTGGTAGTCGTAGAAGCTTTTGTTGTCCGGTGCATTTTTAGTCACCATGTATTTTACAAAATTACTGGTGTCGCCTTCGATGGAAAATACCTGATTGGCGACAATGATGTCAAAAAATTTCTGACCGGGTAATAAAACAAAGTACATGCCTTCCGGTAAAGCGTCTTTACCTTCGAATACAAACGCTCCTTTGGCATCGGCTATAGCCGTATCCTGATAGTATCGTTTGTCGCCGTAGTAGCGACACAAATATACGCTGTCCGCTGCTCCTTTTATTTTAAAAGAGATTTTGTAACCGGCAGCATCTTTACTACCGTCGTGAGAGGTAAAACTAAAAAGAGCCAGGGTAGCGATAAATAACCCTAATAATCCTACAATACGCTGTTTCATTGGTGTGTGAGATGTGTGTGAACGATGGTATACAAAAACGATGCCCGTATAACCGGGCATCGTTTGATTAGATTAACGGCCAAATATGCCTTTGAGTTTTTTCTTTGCTTCTTCTTCTGCCTGCTTTTTCAACTTCGCTTCTTCTTCTTTTCGCTTGGCTTCTAAGTCCGCTTTTGCTTTCTTGATGTCTTCGTTGTTTTCCAACTGATTTTTAATTTCAGTTTTCGCGGCTTCCTGAATTTGCTCTTTCACCGGTTTGCTTTCTTCTCCAGCTGCGGATGAAGTGCCTACCAGACGAACTTTAGGACTGTCCACTGTACCGGTCACGTTCAGATCCATTTTGATGTTTTTCGGTGCGCTCACTTTGGTTCCCGTCAGGTTAGAGAGGGCATCGCCGGCTGCTACACCTAGAGCTCCTGTCGGAACGTCCATCTTTACGATGTAATCCATATCACCTTCCAGTTTGTTTTTACCGGAGATGTTCATTTTGATGTCACCTGCTTTCACATCAAACGGATCAAGGATTACGTTGCCGTCTGCAATGACGAAATTAACTTTTACGTTTTTAAGTTCCAATGGGCTTAAGCCTTTCATTTTTGTAGCAGAAGCAAGGCCATCCAATACTTTGCTGTTTTGCAAGCTCGCAGAAGGAATGTTCAATACTCCTTTACCGTTCATGGTATTGTAAATCGGATTCATTCCCTGATCCAGACTTCCTGCAGCAATCAATTGAAGATCCATATTGCCTTCAATGTTCTTCGCTACCGAAGCTAACTTCTTCACGGAGTTGAAAGCCTTGTATGCTTCCTTAAAGGCTAATTGTTGAATGTTTAAATCCATCGCATATTTAGGATCTTTCATGTTCTGGGTGTTGTAAGCTGCGTCAAGATTGAACTTGCCACCTAAAGTCAGGAAGTTTAAGTCTTGTAATTTTAGAATACCATCTTTTATAATGACACCACCCGCAAAGTTTTGCATGTCCAGGTTATCGTATAATACACTGTTCACTTTCGCATTGAATGCGAAGTCCAGGTTTTTCGGAACTTCAACCACCGTCATCGCAGAAGCTGTATCTGCCGCTGCCGGCTTAGCTGCAGCGGTTTCGTCTTCCACCATCCATTCGTTGACATCCAGTTTTTTACCGCTGTAGTTCAATACACCTTTTAGAGTAGAATCTTTACCTCCGAAAATATAACCCATGTAATTGGCGAAATATCCGTTCACCGCATAATCACTCTTACCTGCAAAGCCAGACATGTTTTCAATGTTCATCTTGTCAGGAGTGAAGGTAAATCTCGCTTTATCGATCGAGGCACCTTGTTTGAAATCTGTCGCAGAGTAGGTCAGTTTATCAATGGTCATGGTACCCGAAGTAGATGTATTCTGATACTTGCCTGCATCGATATCGGCCATGGTGCCCTTGGTTGCAATGTCTGCGTTGATGCGGCCTGTAAGTGTGGTGTTTTCTACCGGATAAACTTTAGTCATTTTAGCTAAGTCGATGATACCTTTCAGCGTCGCTTCGTATTTGATGTTTTCTAAGTTTTGTACTTTCGCTGTTGCTTCAAATTTTTCATTATCCAACAACATTTGAAAACGTGATAGGTGAATCACTGTGTTGACCATGTCGCCGGGACTCACTACAGATGTAGTTAAGAATACTTGTTCAAGTGGTAAAGGAAACTCTGAACTTTTTACATAACCGTTATCGATAGAGAACAAACCGTTTACAACGGGC